>OLSX01000009.1_pt1 | contig 204886 bp, 172 predicted proteins | sample 1673141 | NCBI WGS metagenome assembly OLSX01 (sample SAMEA3136759, study PRJEB25190) | human gut metagenome | biome: human gut; feature: human-associated habitat; material: faeces | place: Austria | collected 2013 | reverse complement strand
AAGGCGCGTACTGTATGGCACGCGCCTTCAACATATCTGTATATCTGTTAATTCCTAAAGTCTGGACCGGGATCTCCAAGCCGCCAGTGTTTTCTGCAAAGGCCGATGTATTTATCGTTTGCACCGAGAACTACCTGCTCGCCAACCTTTGTTATGCCTCCTTTGCCGTCGAGGCGGGCGTTGCATATGGCTTTGCGGCCGCACCAGCAGATGGTCTTTATTTCCTCGATAGTATCGGCCCAGGCCATAAGCCAGTGACTACCTTCGAAGAAGTTGCCCTGAAAGTCGGTGCGGAGGCCGTAGCAGATGACGGGAACGTTGTATTCGTCCACTATATCAGTCAGAAGCTGCACCTCGTCCTTTGAAAGAAACTGCGCCTCATCCACGATTATGCAGTCGTAGTCTCCGCGCTTTATGGCGGCTATGTCCATCTCATGGAACAGTACGCACTCGGAAGAGAGGCCGCAGCGGGACTTTACCGTGCGCACGCCGTCCCGTACGTCTATGGCAGGCTTGACCAGGAGGGCATTCTGACCCCGCTCGCCGTAGTTGTATTTTACCATGAGGGCATTGGCGGTCTTGCTTGAGCTCATCGCTCCGTAGCGGAAATACAGCTTTGCCATGGGTTTTACCTCAGGCTCTTATCATAGGGGATACCCTCCGCCTTAGGCGCTCTGGACTTCTTGGAGGTGAAGGCCAATACCACAAGGGAGATGATGTAAGGCAGCATATTGTATATGCCGCTGGGTATATTCAGGTTTTTGAGGAAATCGAAGCCAAAGTATACATTCGACAGCGCCCTGAAAAAGCCGAACAGCAGAGCTGCAAGTGCTATCTTTGTGGGCTTCCACTGGCCAAATATCATAACGGCGAGGGAGAGGAAGCCAAAGCCCGCGACGCCATATTCGAACTTCCATTCGCTTACGCCGCAGGTGATGTACACTATGCCGCCGAGACCGCCCAGAAGGCCGGAGATCAGCACACCTGCCCAGCGCATCTTGAATACGTTTATGCCTACGCTGTCGGCTGCCTGAGGATGCTCGCCGCAGGCCATGAGCCTAAGGCCGAACTTGGTCTTGTATAGGGTGATATAGGACAGCACCAGTGCTATCACTGCGACCAGCATGAACCAGTTGAACTCAAAGGAGCCTATGTTCACAAGGAAGGCCTTCTTGGCGCTGACGTACTGTATGGTAGAGGATACGTCATCGGGATTAGCTGCGGTGTTTATAGCCTTTACGATAACGGTGGCCGCCGCAGTGCCAAGTATGTTCATGGCGGTGCCGACGATGGTCTGGTCAGCGTTGCAGTGAATGGCGGATATAGCCAGAAGGCAGGAGTAGAGCATGCCTGCTATGATGCTGGTGAGTATTACCAGCAGTACCATAAGGGCAGCTGGAGTGCCGTCAGGCAGGTAGCGCATCATCAGTGCGCCGCCCAGAGCACCCATTACCATTATACCTTCAAGGCCCAGGTTGATTACGCCGGAATGCTCGGAGAAGCAGCCGCCAAGGGCCACCAGCAGCAGAACAGAAGCGAACAGCAGGGTGTATTGTATCAGCAGTACCATTAATTGTCGCCTCCTTTCTCAGTATTTGCGGAGAGAGCTGCCTGCTTTTCCAGCCGGGCCTTTTTTTCTTCGCTCTTTGCAATACCGCGGTTCATCACCGTTTTAAAGAACAGCACGAAGCTGCAAAGGTAGATGATTATGGCGGAGATAAGGTCTGATATCTGAGAGCAGTACATGGACTTATCCACATATGCGCCACCGGCGGTTATGTGTTGAATGAAGAAGGATGAGAATATCGAACCTATGGGGTTCAGTCCGCCTAAGAATGCGGCCGCTATGCCGTTGAAGCCCATACCGGGGACGGAGGAAGTGGAGCACTGCCACTGCTCGTAGCCGGTGAGGTAAAGCATAGCCGCACCCAGTCCTGCCAGTGCGCCGGAGATGCCGAGGGAGAGGATTATGTTGCGCTTTTCGGCCATGCCGCAGTACTTGGCTGCGTTTTTATTGTAGCCGGTAGCGCGCAGTTCGTAGCCGAAGCGGGTCTTTTCCAGTACTATCAGCACCACTATGGCGATGATTATGGCAAGGGGAATGGCGAGGCCTACGTACTGGTTGTTGTTGAACAACTTGCCCAGGCCGAGAGAGGGCAGCACCGCATTGGGATTGGTGGTGTTTAGCACCAGAGTGTATGGGCTGGTCTCTTCCTTTACCTTGGTGAGCAGCATATTTGTGAGGTAGAGGGTTATCCAGTTGAGCATTATGCCGGATATGACTTCGTTTACGTTGCGGTATGACTTTAGCACACCGCTTATGCAGCCGAGCAGCGCGCCCGCCAGCATTGCGAATACGAGGCAGGGGAGCCAGCTCCAGCCCAGGCCAAGCGCCGTGTAAAGCGCCAGAGCCACGCCGGCACAGTACTGACCGGCGGCGCCTATGTTGAACAGGCCTACTTTATAGGAAAATAGTATTGACAGGGAGCAGAGGAGCAGAGGAGCCGTCTTTACCAGCGTATTGCCCATATACTTCAGCTGTGCCTGGGGCCTGTTGTAGGTCATGAAGTTCTTTACTATGGTAACTATGGCATTGCCTGCGCCGGTAGGATTAATGAACAGCAGCACAATATAGCCTATAAGCAGTCCCAGCACGATGCATACGAGGGACGCTATCAGCGACTGCACACCGTTATTTTTCAGCAGATTCTTTTTCATGCTTTCACCTCGTCTCTCTTTGCGCCTGCCATGTAGAGGCCCAGCTCTTCCTGAGTGGTGGCCTTTGGGTCAAGCTCGCCGACTATCTCGCCCTCGTACATTACCAGTATGCGATCCGGAACGTCCATCACTTCATCCAGCTCAAGAGATACCAGCAGCACCGCCTTGCCGGCGTCACGCTGGGCTACAAGCTGTTTGTGAATGTACTCGATTGCGCCTACGTCAAGGCCTCGGGTGGGCTGTACGGCTACCAGCAGCTCAGGGTTTTTGTCTATCTCGCGGGCGACTATGGCCTTCTGCTGATTGCCGCCGGACATACTTCTGGCAATGGTGATGGGACCCTGACCGGAACGGATGTCGTACTGGCCGATCAGCTTTTCCGCATAGGAGCGGATATTGTTCCTGCGGAGGAAGCCCGCCTTGTCGGTGAATTCGGGCTCAAAGTAGCGCTGGAGCACAAGGTTGTCCTCCAGTGTGTAATCCAATATCAGCCCGTGCTTGTGACGGTCCTCGGGTATGTGGCTCATGCCCATTATGCTGCGCTGACGTATGGGAACGTTGGTTATATCCCTGCCGGAGAGGGTGATCTTGCCGGATACGGCGGGCTCAAGGCCGGTAAGGGCATGGACGAATTCGGTCTGGCCGTTTCCGTCAATGCCCGCTATGCAGACTATCTCGCCTGCGCGCACCTTCAAGGATGCGTTCTTTACGGCGTTGTTCTTGTGTACCTTGGAGGCTACGGTAAGATCTTCTACAGAAAGGATAACGTCGCCGGGATTGGACGGGCCCTTTTCAACGTGAAAGCTGACGTTGCGGCCTACCATCATTGAGGAGAGCTCCTCCATGGTGGTATTAGCGGTTTCCACGGTGCCTATATACTTGCCCTTGCGAAGGACGGTGCAGCGATCTGCCACCGCCATTATTTCATTTAGCTTATGAGATATGAACAGTATGCTCTTGCCCTCGGCGGCGAGGTTTTTGATGATCTGCATCAGCTCGTCTATTTCCTGAGGGGTAAGCACAGCCGTAGGCTCATCAAATATCAGTATGTCATTGTCGCGATACAGCATCTTGAGTATCTCTGTGCGCTGCTGCATGCCTACGGTGATATCCTCTATGAGAGCATCAGGGTCAACGGCAAGACCGTATTTTTCGGAAAGCTCCATAACCTTTTTTCGGGCGTCCTGCTTTTGCAGAAAGCCGTGGTTGTTGGGCTCGACGCCAAGTATGATGTTGTCCAGAACAGAGAAGCATTCCACCAGCTTGAAGTGCTGGTGAACCATGCCTATGCCAAGGGCGTTGGCGTCATTAGGATCCTTGATCTCGACCTTGCGGCCGTCCTTGTGTATCTCGCCCTCCTCAGGCTGATACAGACCGAAAAGTACGCTCATAAGGGTTGATTTGCCGGCTCCGTTTTCGCCGAGCAGGGCATGTATTTCGCCCTTTCTGAGTTGAAGCGTGATGTTGTCGTTGGCGATTATGCCAGGAAACTTCTTGGTAATATTCAGCATTTCTATAGCATACTGATTTTCCAAGTCACTGTCCCTCCTTCCGTTTTTATGGCCCGGGCGCTACTTGTTTCACGGGGACGGAAACCATATACATATAAGTAAAGTTTACTATATTTATATGTATAAAGCAAAGAAAATTTAGCGCTTTCGACAAATTTTATACACAAAAAAAGAGAGCCGCCGAAGCGGCCCTCCTGTAAGGCTCAAGCTGAATTACTTGATAGCGCCCTGATCGTCAACGGTGATAACGGTGGCGAAGTCAGAGGCAGCCTTGGTGGTATCGTTGGAAACGGTGATCTTGCCGGCGAACATATCGGCTACCAGAGCCTTGTAATCGTCAACAGTGAACTTGCCGTCTGCAAACTGAGTGGAGCCCATGGGGAGCTGTACGTAGTTGTCCTCGGGGTTGTCGGATACCAGACCCAGGGTGTCGATCTTGCCGCCATAGTTTGCGAAATTGCCCGCAACTACTTCGCTCAGCATGGTCTTTACGGTGGGGGCGAGGCCCTTCATAGCGGAGGTAACAGTCATGCCCTCGCCATAAGCGCCGTCGATGATGGCAGCCTGGTCAACGTCAACGCCGATTACCTTGCCGCCGACCTTGGCAGCAGCCTCAGCAGCAGAGGTGTAGATACCGCCGCCGCAGGCAAATACGACCTCGGTGCCGTTGGTATACCAGGTATCCATAACGGCAGTGATGTCGGAATCGCCGTAGAACTGACCGCCGTAGACGTAGTTCAGCTTAACGTCGGTGAGACCCAGAGCAGCCGCAGCGGCGTCAACGCCCTGCACGAAGCCGTAGCCGTAACGCACAACAGCGGGAACGGCCATGCCGCCCAGGAAGCCCAGGTTCTTATAGCCCAGCTTTACGGCAGCGTAGCCTGCCATATAGCCGCAGAGCTCTTCCTGGTATACTGCGCAATACAGGTTGGAGGGGAGCTGATAATCGTCGCCCAGATCGCCTGCGCCTACATCCAGAGCGATGAAGGTAACATCGGAATAGGTGCCTGCGGTCTCCTTGATGGCGCCGGCAAAGGCATAGCCGGGCATTACGACTACGTTGTAGCCTTCGTCGATAGAGGACTCGATCATAGCAACGCGCTCTGCATCGGAGTCGCCGGCGGGCTTGAAGTAGTTGAAGTCAATACCCTTTTCCTCACAGAAAGCCTTGCAGGCTTCGTAGGTGGTCTGGTTGAAGGACTGGTCGGTGATATCGCCGTAGTCGGTGATCATAGCGACCTTGTACTCGGAAGCAGCCTCAGTGGTGGCTTCGGGAGCAGCGGTCTCTTCGGTTGCGGGAGTCTCTTCGGTTGCGGGAGTCTCCTCGGCAGCAGGCTGAGAGCAAGCTACCATAGACAGAGCGAACATGGCTACCATAACAATAGCAATGAACTTCTTCATGTATAAGTTTCCTCCTTAAAATTATGCAGCTGTATTTTTGTTTGCCGCATTGATGTTTACATTATAACAAATACATTGTACTATTTCAAATATAATTCAGCTATCATAATGTGAAATATGTGTCACAACATAATAAAATCCGGCGTGCCGCAAGCTTTTTTCCTGTTTTTCATATTTTTGCTCCAGTTTGGCGCAAATAATATTTGGAGATGCAGCTAATTGATGATACAATATTGCAAGAAATAATGAGGTATAGCCATGTACGGATACATCCGGCCGAATCAGGACGAGCTCAGAATAAGAGAATATACCGAATACAGGGCGTATTACTGCGGGCTGTGTAAATGTCTCAGCGCCGAATACGGCGAAATAGCGCGGAGCGTTCTGAGCTACGACTGTACCTTTATAGCTCTCTTGCTTTCAGGCCTCGACGGTACTGACGATGTGCAAAAGCGCCGCTGCGTATATAAGCCTCTATCAAAGCCGCGCCTTGCCGCAGCTGCCGACGATATGCTGCGCTTTGCCGCCGATATGGATGTGCTGCTGGCCTATTACAAGCTGGAAGACGACTGGCGGGACGACAAAAATCCCGCGGCTGTCTGTGCAAAAGCTGCCCTTGGCGGCGCCATGAAAAAGGCTGCAAACAGGCAGCCTGAAATGGATCGTGCCATATCCCGGGGCCTGAAGGAGCTTGGCGGGCTTGAAAAAGCGAACTGCTCCGAGCTGGATGCCCCGGCAGACGCCTTTGCCCGAATGATGAAATCCGTAGGCCTTTCTGCGCCCATTGAGAACCGGGGAGACAGGATAGCCCTCGCACACACGCTGTATCACCTCGGCCGCTGGGTATATTTAATAGATGCCTGGGACGACAGGGATAAGGATAAAAAGAAAGGCAGCTACAATCCGTTCATCGCGTCAGGCGCAGATAAGGACAGGGCGGAGTTCCTGCTGAACTGTTCCCTTAATGAGGCGATAAATGCTTATCAGCTTTTGAACTTACTATCTCATGAGGGACTGCTGGATAATATAATCCTTGACGGCTGCCCTGCAAAAAACAGAGAGGTTCTTGGAGGAAAAGATGAATAACCCTTATAAGGTACTTGGAGTAAACGAGGGTGCTTCGCAGGAGGAGATAAGGTCTGCATACCTTAAACTCGTCAAGAAGTACCACCCGGACAAGTATACCGATTCCGATCTGAAGGAGCTGGCAAACGAAAAGCTGGTGGAGGTCAACGAAGCCTATGAGATGCTGACAAAGAAAAACGGTCAGAGCTCAAGCTACGCCAACAGGAACGGCAATGGCACCTATGACTCCTACAGCGGCGGATATACCGGCTCCGGAAGCTCATATTCCGGCCCGAATGCTCAGGAATTCAACAGGGCGAGGGCTTTCATCAACCAGAATAACCTTCAGGCCGCCAAGGCGGTGCTGGACGCCATATCCACCCGCAACGCCGAATGGTACTATCTCTACGGCATAATATACCTGCGCCAGGGCTGGTACGATAAGGCCCGGGAATACCTGACGATAGCCTATCAGCAGGAGCCCCACAACCCGGAGTACGCCGCGGCGTACAGCTCGATAAAAAACAGCGGCGGCGCCTATACCAGAAGCACCGGCAACTACGGCTCCTACAATTGCAGCCCCTGCCCGCTCTGCGCCAGTATGCTGTGCTGCAGCTCAATGGGCGGTATGCCCTATATTTTCTGCTGCTGATATATAAATAAGAAAAACTTAATATTTTTACGCCGATTTGGATTTTATTCTTCCGCTGCTCTGGCGATACTAATGTCAGGAATACGATGGAGGGATAAGGAAAATGAGGTTCAGAGGATTAAAAATACTGCTGCTGGCCGTTACTGCCGCGGCAGTTTTGTTTTTGCTTTGCGGCGCGGTCAAGACCCTTGGTATGGACAGGTGGGTGGATTTCGACGTATACAGAATAACAGGCTGCGACAGGACCTCAATAATATACGATGGGCAAAGCGATGTGGTTACCCGTTTACACGGAGTTCAGGACAGGACATGGGTGAGCATCAGTGAACTACAGCCAAGCACTGTGTATGCTTTTATCTCCGCCGAAGATGCGCGCTTCTTTGAGCACGAGGGAGTAGACGTCATACGCATCGCCGGCGCTATCGTGGCAGACATAAAGGCGGGCAGCTACGTTCAGGGGGCCTCGACCATCAGTCAGCAGCTCATAAAGCTCAGCCACCTCACCTCCGAAAAAACCATATCCAGAAAGGCTGAGGAGGCAGCCCTTGCCTATGAGATGGAGCGGCAGTACAGCAAGGAGGATATCCTTGAGATGTATCTGAATTACGTTTACTTCGGCGGCGGGTATTACGGTATCGAGGCGGCAGCCGAGGGCTATTTTGGAGTACACGCATCCGACCTTACTCTGGATCAGAGCGCCATGCTTGCAGGGATACTCAAGTCCCCGTCGGGCTACGCGCCACATATAAACTATGCGGCTTCAATAAACAGACGCAACAATATACTCAGGCTTATGCGGGATTACGGCTATATAACCGACGATGAAAAAAAGCAGGCCTCAGCCGGGCGCCCTACCATACTGCACGACAAGAATGAGGAGTACAGCGGCTACTATACAGACGCCGTTACAAAGAGCGCTGCTGCGCTGATGGGAATTACCGTAGACGAGCTGATACGGGGCGGTTACAGCATTTATTCCGCCATGGACAGCGATATACAGCATTACTGCGAGGAGATGTTCAAAAACGGAGAGCTGTTCCCGGCAGAGGATTCAGAGGCTGCAATAGTGGTACTGGAGCCCTCCACAGGCATGGTAGTCGCAATGGTGGGCGGGCGCAGCTACACGGGCGGCATATCCTTCAACCGGGCGACCGATATACGGCGTCAGCCCGGTTCCGTGATAAAGCCTGTTATAGCATATGCACCGGCATTTGAATACCTAAACTATACTGCGGCAGATATGATACTGGACGAGGAGACGACTTTTTCCGATTATACGCCGTCAAATTACGGAAACAAGTATTACGGCTGGGTAACTGTGCGGGAAGCCGTAACCAAGTCACTCAACGTGCCTGCGGTAAAGACGCTATCGGCAGTAGGGGTATACAGGGCAAAGGATTTCGCAAAAAGGTGCGGTATAGAGTTTGACGATAAGGACGACAGTCTGGCACTTGCTCTCGGCGGCTTTACCTATGGCGTATCTCCTTTGCAGATCGCAGGGGCATATTCCTGCTTTGCCTCAGGCGGTATATACAATACCCCAACGTTGATAAAGAAGATAACCGACAGGAACGGCCTGACGGTATATGAATACAGGCAGGACAGCCGGAGAGTAATGAGCGAGGCAAACGCCTATATCCTTACCAGTATGCTCAAAAGCGTGGTGACTGAGGGAACGGGCCATCGGCTGAATACGCTTGATATACCCATAGCCGGCAAGACGGGCACAGTTGGCTTGGCAAACGGCAACAGGGATGCGTGGATGGCGGGATACACGCCTGAATATACTGCCGTCGTATGGCAGGGGTACGATAGCGACAGGCTGGGGCTGCTGCCGTCCTCCGCCACCGGCGGCACTTATCCTGCGCTGATGCTGTATGAGCTTTTTAACCACATATATCCCGATGGCAGGAGCGGAGATTTTGAAAAGCCTGAAAGCGTGAAGCAGTATTCCATAGACGCAAAGACGCTGAAAAAGCAGCACAAGGCAGTTCTTGCCAACGCCATGACGCCCCAAAGCAGCCGAGTTACCGAATACTTTACGGAAGAAACAGCGCCGGAGGACGTATCGGGCTACTGGGCAGTGCCGGGATCGGCACAGAACCTCCTGGCGGTGCGCGAAGAAGGAGGCGTTATGGTATCTTTCGATTGTCCGGATGATTTCGGAATGTATACCCTGTGGCGCAGCGAAGCCGGCAAGGCGGAAAAGCCGCTCATGACATGGAACGGCCGTGAAGGGCACATAGAGTACATCGACGCTGCAGTCAAGCCAGGAAAGGGTTACAGGTACAGGGTGACGGTAAAGCATGAGGAGCTGCTGATAGGCGATGAGCCGGTAGAAGGGCTGACTACCAGATACGCGTTTGTGCCGGCCGGGCTGGGTACAAGCAGCTCATCCATAAATGAATAAGCTGTGCGTCAACGGCGGACATATGCGACTGATGTATTGACTATTGCCGAAATTCAGATAAAATATATCATATAATATTATCATTGAAAGTGACGGCAACATATATGGATCTTAAAAAAATCGCCGAAGAAATGCAGCCTCGGTCCATGGCAGCACGGGATTGGGTCTTTCAGGTGATACGCACGGCCATAGTGCGCGGCGAGCTTCCGGGAGATATGCCTCTAAGGCAGGACGAGATATCCACTGCGTTAAGCGTCAGCCATATACCGGTTAGGGAGGCTTTTCGCCAGCTGGAAGCGCAGGGCCTTGTCAGGATATATCCCAACAGAGGCGCTGTAGTCACCAAACTGTCCTGTAAAGAGCTCAGCGACGTCATGGATACCCGCATACTGCTGGAAGTAGGCGCGCTTCGCTTGGCCCTGCCCCATATCACGGAGGGAGATTTGGCGAGAGCTAGGGAGCTATTAGAGCTTTTTTCCAAGGAAAAGGATCCCATAAAGGGCGCGGAGCTTAACCTGAAACTGCACTTTTCGCTGTATGACCCCTGCGATAACCAGACTCTGCTTTCCCTTATAGACCAGATGCATGCCAATGTGGATAGGTATATCACTCCGTTTTTCGGGAAAGAGGAGGTATCGGCAGAACTGTATACCGTTGATGAGCACAGCCAGATTATTTCCGCCTGCGAAAGCAAGGATACCGAGCTCGCTACGGCGATACTCAGGACGCACTTGCAGCGCACAAAGAACCTCCTTCTGAAATCCCCACTTCTTTACTGATTGATTCAAAAGAGCACCATGGGCCGCGAAACCGCGGCCTTTGTATTTTTTTGGGGGACAGAATCCAACATTGTTGATAAACAGGACACAGATACGACGCGATTTTATGTTATAATCATGCTGATATAAGATGCACTGGAGGCGATGACGTGCGGTCCGACATATATTCACTGCTGGTATCCGGTATGAGATACTTCTTTGTCGCTGCCATAGTTTATATATTATTCAGGATAGTGTACCACTCTGTATGCGAGTACAATGAACTGCGCCGGGTAAAGAACTGGCTGGAAAAGGGCTATGCAAGGCATATAGAGTTCCTTCCGCCCTTTGATACCAACGAGGAAGGGTTCATACTTGCAAAGAGCAATATAATAGGCCGGGGCAGGAAATGCGATATATGCATTGACGATGGCTCGGTGCGCCGCAAGCACGCCAAGATATACGAAAAGGGCGGCTTTGTATATATCCGGCGTTACGGCAGGGCCAATATTCTCATAAACGGCGAGCCCATGGAGCACAAAACGGAGGAACTGGCGGAAGGCGATCTCGTACAGCTGGGCGAGGTCAGGTTCTATTACAGGATGAAGCGGGTGCGCTGCGAGGAGGTAGAAAGTGAACAGGGTTAGGCAGCTGAGCGCGGCGGGGCTTCTGGGCATAGTTATGATATTCGAACTTGCGGCCTTTGCGCTGCTCTCCTTAAGGGACGAGAGCTTTGACTACAAGGCGCTGGCCTTTGCAGGCGGCCTTATCGTGGTGCTGCTCTTGCAGTATATAATCATACTGTGGATATCCAAATACGCCGACAGGTTCATACTCGTCATAGCCAATCTTCTTGCGGGCATAGGCATGATAGTTCAGTACAGGCTTTCATACGAGGTGGCCTTTAAGCAGCTGGTATGGTTCGGCATAGGTATAGTTGCCATGATAGTTTGTGTGCTGCTCATGCGGGCGCCGAAATTCTTCAAGACCATGGATATCCCGCTCATGGCGCTAAGCATCGCCATGCTGGGGGTGCTGCTGGTGATAGGCACCGAAAACGGCGGCGCAAAAAACTGGATAAAGCTGGGCGGCATAAGCGTCCAGCCCTCGGAATTCGTTAAGGTGGCGCTTGTGTTCGTCATGGCCAACCACTTTACAAAGGTAAAAAGGACCTGGGACTGGCTGCCGTCGGCAATATTTGCGATAATCGTGGCGGGGCTTCTGGTTGCGGAGCGCGACCTTGGCGCCGCGCTGCTGATATGCGGGACGTATCTTATAATGTTTTACACCGCGACCGGCAAGGTAGGCACTACGCTGGTCGGCCTTGGAGCCGGCGCTGCCGGTGCCGTGGCCAGCTATTATATGTTCGACCACGTTAAAGCGCGCGTTGCTATATGGCTCAACCCCTGGGCTACCTATTCCACCAGCGGCTACCAGATTGCCCAGGGCCTCATGGCAATAGCCTCGGGCGGCCTGTGGGGCCTTGGCCTTACCAAAGGACTTCCCAAGAGCATACCCGCATACAATACCGACTACATATTTGCAGTCATCTGCGAGGAGTTCGGCATTGTATTCGGAATTGCCGTGATAGCGCTGTATCTGGTGTTCATAATCCGGGGCGCGCTCATAGCGCTAAACGCCAGAAGCAGGTATCTTATGCTCGTAGCCTTTGGCTGCACGGTGCTCATAACCCTGCAAAGCTTTATAATAATAGCGGGCGTGATAAAGCTCATACCGCTCACCGGCATAACCATGCCCTTCGTAAGCTATGGCGGCAGCTCGATGATAGCCTGCATGATGCTGCTCGGCATACTCGAGGGCGTATCCATACAAAACGGAGAGATGCTTCAGGACGCAATGTACGAAGCCGGTGAGGAAAACGCTTAAGGAAGATATTATATGAAAAAGGAACGAAAGGACAGCACAAGAAATCATATAAAGGCCATGCTGGCGCTGTTTTGCGTTATGTTCATAGTGCTGAGCGTCTACCTTGGCTACATAGTAAACGTATACGGCAACCGCTGGTTCGCAAGCCCCTATAATACAAGGGTAGCAAACAGAAAGGGAACCATCGCCGCCGGTATGCTGCTGGACAGGAACGGCGTAAGGCTCGCCTATACCAACAGCGAGGGCAAGCGCAAATACGTGGACGTAAAGTCCCTGCGGCGCTCCATGAGCCACGTGATAGGAGACACATACGGCCAGACCTTCGGCGCGGAATCCATGTTCGCAAAGTATCTTTTGGGCTTTGACAGCCGCCTGACCGACGAATTCGAGCAGCTCATAGGCACCCAGCAGAAGGTAGGGTCCAGCGTGCTGCTTACTGTGGATTCCGAGCTTTGCGAGTACGCCTACGAACTGATGGACGATTACTGGGGCGCGGTGGTTCTGATGAATTACAAGACAGGCGAAATACTTGCCTCTGTCAGCCAGCCCACGTTTGATCCCAAATATATGGAGGATTACCTGAACGGAGAGAAGGAGCTTGCCGCCAGCGCAATGGTGAACCGTGTGACTATGGGGCGCTATACTCCCGGCTCCACATTCAAAATAGTCACGATGATAGCAGCGCTGCGTTATCTTCCAGGCATAGAGAACCGCACATTCAACTGCGACGGCGCTCTTGTATTTGATAAAAAGACCGGCAAGTATCTGCCAAACATACACGTTGACGACGAAGAATTCGCCGCCGCCAGCGAAAACATAAAGTATGACAGGGATCAGGAGGGGGCAGAGGACGTGGGCGCGGAACCTGCTGCCAGCGAGCTATACAGTATAGTGAGGGACTCGCACAGCGAATACCACGGCGAGATAGACATATATACCGCCTTTGCAAAATCCTGCAACAACACCTTCGCAAAGCTTGCGATGGAGCTGGGGCCGGCACGGCTCGCCACAGTCGCAAAGGAGCTGGGCATAGGCGACGAATTCCTGTTCAACGATATGATGCTTTATTCAAGCTCATTTGAGAAGGGCAGTACGGATCTGGAGGTGGCATGGTCGGGCATAGGCCAGTATAAGGACCTTATGACCCCCATGCAGACATGTATGCTGACCGCGGCCATAGCCAACGGCGGCGTAATGATGGAGCCGAGGCTTTTGAGCAGGGTAGCGGATGGCAACAACAGGGTAAAATTAACAGCCGGGAGCCGGGTCTATAAGACTGTGCTCACGGCCGCAGAATCCGAAATAATGCAAAATGCCATGTTCGATACCGTAAATCACGGTACCGGCAGAAAAGCCGCGCTGGAGAGCTATCAGGTGGGCGGCAAGACGGGAAGCGCCGAGGTATCCTCAAACAAGAGCGTAAAGACCCACTCCTGGTTTACGGGCTTTGTTGCTGATGACGAGCACCCTCTTGCCGTTACGGTGATACTTGAGCAGGCAGGCGGCGGTGCAAGCGCAGCGGCTCCCCTTGCAGGGCAGCTGCTCAAAAAGGCCATAAAACTGGGCTACTGATCTGGTTGAATGTCATAGTAGGCGAGCATGAGGTCAACCATCATGCCATAGCTCTTTACGCCGTTTTCCTGAAGGTTGAACTTAAGATAGCTGTCGTTTATGCTGTCGAACGTCTCCTCGACCTCCCCTTCGTATCCCTCCCAGTATTGATTATATGCCGCAATATCCCGGATCACGGCGTCGCTGTAAGTCTCCCTCAGCGCCGCCGCCTTGTCCGGGGAGCTTTTGTATAGAGCGTTGCCGCAGTGTATCAGCGCGAGCATCGCTCCGGAATATCTTATAGAAGGATCCTCCGAGCTGATGCAGGCGAGATAGGCTATGAAGTTAGCCTCGTCCTCGCGGGCAAAGCCTAAGGAATGGGCGTTTTCGTGAGCCGCGCTGGAGAGGAGCAGGAGCGAGGGCTGATGTGTGTTTACATTCGCCTCTGCGGTAAACGGCATGAAAATGCCGCATATCCCCGCCCATGACATTCCTTCGGAGGCCATCACTCCCTTTGCGGGATAAACTCTGCCTGCAAAAAGGGGATTGCTCTGACTGAGCCTTTCATATGCGGCCGGTATTTTATCGAAATATTTCTCGTAATCCGCTATGTGGAATACGCGGTTTTCGTCCTCTGGAACGCTTCTCCTGAGCTCGTTTGCGTCTGCCGAGAGCTTATGGCAAAGCGCTTGAAGCTCCTCATCCGGCCTGGCCTTTACCTCGAGGCCCGCAAGCTGGTAAAGCGTAGGCCGGGAATAGTTAAAGCCCCAAAGTATATAAAACAGGTTCAGCATCACGCCCGCAAATATGGCGAGGGAAAGCAGGAAAGACAGAAAAGCGGCAGGTGACTTTTTCCGCCTTATAAGCCCTACGACGTTTGCTATTACCGCTATGAGCACACCGAGTATAACAAAATACACGAAAAACTCCGCGACAGAAAAGCCGAGCAGCGACGTGAAGCCTCCCAGCGCTCTGCTTATATAGGGGTATATGCCGCGACTGTACAACCTCTCCACGGTCAGCGGGTGCATTGAGGCCAGCGACGGAAGCCACAGGCCCAGAGGTATGAGCAGCAGAAACGGCAGCTTGACCAATATCGGTTTTTTAATGCCCTCAGGGCTCTTTTCCTTAGTAATCATACAGGGATTATAGCATCAGTTCAAGTATTTCTCAACCAACGCCTTTATCCATTCTTCATCGGGAGGTTCTACGACGGTTATTATCTCCTCTCCGTCCTTATCCTCGGGAAAAAGATATATAACGGCTCTGCGCAGCTTATCCTTGTATACGTGCGCATACAGCATCACTGTAGGCCGGTAGCCGGAACAGCCGGCGATAATGGTACACTCGCCCCACGACTGGCCCAGCGCCTTTTCCTGGGGGCCATTTTTTATTATGGGAAGCGTCACTGCCGCAAGACCTGATGAGTCAGTCTCTGCAAATATATCCGCAGAGGGTATTATTATGTCGGCGTTTTTTACCGGTGTAAGATTGTAAGCGTCTACGACGCGAATGCTCAGTCCGCCCCGGTTTTGCATTCCCATATTGCTCAGAAAGAACGCTCCGGCTCCGAAAATTCCGAGCAACACAGCAAATATTGGAAATATATCGCCTTTTTTATGCTTAATTATCAAATCAGCCACCCCGCAGCTTAAATTTATGCGCGCGTCCGGCAATTATGTGTTATAATTAAAATAAGTTTGTTATATTTGTATGCAATTATATTTTTACATATGGAGGTATTTTTTATGAAGCGCTTTGCTTGTGAGGCCTTTAAAAAGGAAATGAGACTTCGTGTGGATTTCAACAATATGATGAGCGGCTTCGTCAAGGGCGGCATAACCCCTGAAGAGCTTGAGGCAAACGCGGCGGCATATGAGGCGGCGGCAAAGGGCATGGATGAAAAGCGCGGAAGCATGAAGTGGAGAGAGCTGCCCTTCAACCAGGACGAAGTAGTTAAGGCCATAAACGCTAAGGCGAAGGATATCCGTGATAACTTCGACGATTTCGTAGTGCTGGGCATAGGCGGAAGCGCCCTCGGTCCCATAGCCGTCCATCAGGCCCTGTGCCATCTCCGCTACAACGACCTTCCCAGTGAGAGGCGCGGAGGCCCAAGGCTCTTTATAGAGGACAACATAGATCCCGAAAGAATGGAGTCTCTGTTCGAAGTCATAGATGTAGAGCATACCATGTTCAACGTTATAACCAAGTCCGGCAGCACCTCCGAAACCATGTCTCAGCTTTTACTCGTTACAAACATACTGAGGGAAAAGCTGGGGGACGGCTGGACTGGGCATGTTGTAGCTACCACCGACCACAGCAAGGGCAATCTCATAAAGATATCAAAGGAATTCGGCCTCGATACATTCTATGTGCCTGACGGCGTAGGCGGAAGGTTCAGCGAGCTTTGTCCAGTGGGCCTCCTGGCCGCCGCGGTATGCGGCATAGATATCGAGGAGCTCCTTGCCGGCGCCGCCTATATGGATGAGCTGTGCCGCACGCACGACATATGGCATAATCCCGCCTACATGATGGCTGCATTGCAAATGAAGGCAGTTGAAAAGGGCTGCAATATAAACGTCATGATGCCCTATGCCGATTCTCTTAAGTATATGGCTGACTGGTTCGCACAGCTCTGGGCAGAGTCCCTTGGCAAGGCTGTACACACTGACGGCAGCGCCGCCCATACCGGTCAGACCCCCGTTAAGTCCCTCGGCGTCACAGATCAGCATTCTCAGGTGCAGCTCTATACCGAAGGCCCCTTCGATAAGGTAATAACCTTCATAGGGGTAGATAAGTACAGGAGCACCGTGGAGATACCCCATGCCTACGACAGCATACCCGACGTGGCTTTTTTAAGCGGCCATACCTTCAATGAGCTTATCAAATGCGAACAGTTCGCAACGGAATACGCAGTACGGAAGAGCGGGCACATGAACTGCACGGTGACGCTGCCGGAGGTGAACGCTTTCACTGTTGGTCAGCTGCTATTCTTATTCCAGCTTGAGACCGCCTTTGCGGGTGAGCTGTTAGGTATCAATGCCTTCGATCAACCCGGCGTTGAAGAGGGCAAGAACGCCACCTATGCGCTTCTCGGCAAGCACGGCTACGATGAGAAAAAGAAGGAGCTGGACGCTGCGCCCAAAAAGGAAGCGCACTACATAATCTGACGTTTTTGTGAACAAAGCCGCGTTTTTGCTGACGATGCGTCAGTTTTAATGTAAAATTAGACATGGGCAATCTATGGCTGTTGGCCACGGCTGAAAGGAGGGCGCTGAGGTGAAGAAGATATTCCCCATAATGCTTGTGCTGATGCTGCTCCTATGGGGCTGCAGCAAGGAAGAACCCCAACAGGTTTCATCTCCGCCTGAAAGCGCAGGCACTGAAAATGCTGCCGAATCCGCCAATGACGGCGGAATAAAGCTCATGGGCATGATAATACAGGACGATGGCAGCATGAGCGGGTATATGATGATGCACGGCTTTTTGCATACGGTAGAAAACCTCGGCTATCCCGCAAAGCTTTATAGGGTGAAGGGCGATGCATCGGCTACGGTGCAAAAGGCGGTCGATGACGGCTGCACCGGGCTGCTCATACCCGGAAGCTACACCGAGGCGGTAAAGCGCGCCCATGACGCCGGACTGTATGTCGTATGCCCATATGAGCCTTACGATGGAGACGAGGCAGATGTTAACGTGGTAGCGGACGTTTCTGAGTACGTCGAGGAGCTGGCCCGCGGCATAGCGGAAAGAATGACCGAGCGCGGGTTAAAGTCTGGCAGGATACTGGTCTATGGAAACAATACCGACAGCTGCTTTACGGCATTTGACGCTGCCGTAAATGAATACTATCCCCAGTTTGAGGCTGTAAGCTTTAACAGGACGCCCGGCTTGGGCAACGATGGAGCGATAGACGAGCTTTCGGATTATCTCCTGAACAACCGCGACATAAAGGGGCTTTACGCCTGCGATGAATTCTCTGTACCAGTCGCCGTTAAGGCGCGCAGTAAGGCAATAGCCGCATTTAAGGATATAGAGGCTGCCGAAAAGGCCTCTGAGAAGGAAACGAAAAAAAAAGAGCCGGAATCCACACCTACGCCGGAACCGTCAGCGGACTCTGCCAAGCCCACGCCAAATCCGGCGCTGCTCAAGCAGATATCCATAACGGCCTTCGGCTGCGGCCTGAGTGATGAAAACCTGGAGCTGTTTAAGGATAACGACATATATGGCCTTTGCATAGAGCCGTATTACGATGCGGCTGCTACCGCAACCATGATGCTGGACAGGCTCATGCAGGGCGAGGATACCGCAAAAAAGGTAACAGTAAACCGTCCCATCGCATACGGCGATACCATCGACAAGTACAAAGCCATATATAACGAAGTCAAGGAGCTGTTTGACGTAGAGTAAATGTTCGATAAAGACCTGCTCAAAAAAATAGACTGGATAACCATACTGTTGGTCCTGACCCTGTTTATCATAGGGCTTACAAGCATCGCCAGCATCATGGCCGACCCCTTTGACGGCACTGAAGCCAGCATAGCCGACTATCTGGACAAGCTTAACCTGTACTACGTCCAAAAGCAGCTGGTCAACTTCATGATAGGTTTCGCCGCCATGCTGGTTTTCATGGTAGTGGACTATAAAGTATTTAAGTTTCTTATCAAATACGTCTACGCAGCAAACCTGGTGCTGCTCATCATGATATTCGCCGCAGGCAAAACCCGCGGTATAGCAGGCTGGTTCAAGCTGGATTTCATCGACAGGGCGTTACAGCCCGGCGAGTTGTGCAAAATAAGCATAATAGTCACGCTTTCAAAGTACGTTAGCGACTGCATGGACAAAGAAGGCAAATTCAGGGGATTGGGGTATATAATAAAGACCACTATGTACTGTGCTGTTCCTACGGTCCTTGTAATGATGCAGCCTGACTTCGGCACGGCCTTCGTTTTTATCTGCATAATGGTATTTATATACTTCATAGGCAGGATATCCTGGGGATACATACTCACCGCGGCAGGCGGACTGGCGGTGTGTATGCCGCTGGCATATTACTTCGTTTTGAGCGATTCGCAGCGCGAGCGCATCGACGTTTTCATCAACCCGGAGTCCGATCTGCAAAACTCCGGCTACAACGTGGCCCAGTCCAAAATAGCCATAGGATCGGGTCAGCTTACGGGAAAGGGATTTTTCTCCGAAGGAACCCTTGCTCAGCTGAGGTTCGTTCCGGAGAGGCATACCGACTTCATTTTTGCGGGAATAGTTGAAGGTCTTGGGTTTGTGGGAGGCACAATAATAATCTGCCTGTTCTTTGCGCTGATATTCCGTTGGATATATATTGCCATGCGAACTAAAGACTCCTTCGGCACATGCCTCGTAGTAGGCGTTGCAGGCATGTTTACGGCCCACGTATTTGAGAATATCGGCATGACTATAGGCCTTATGCCTGTTACCGGCATACCGCTTCCATTCATAAGCTACGGAGGCTCAAATCTATTAACGAACCTTATAGGTGTGGGCATTGTGGAGAACGTATGGATGCGGCGCCAAAGCAAGAAGCGATGACGGACGAGCATATTAAGTAAATTTTCCTCCCTTTTCGCACATATAATCAAATGTGCATTAAAGAGGAGGTTTTTTTATGGCTGAAAGAATCGATCATAAGGATTTTAGATCATACGAATACGGCAGAGGAAGAAATCGCAAGTATACTATGCGGTATTTCAGCCGCCCGGAGAGACGGTACAGAAGGGCCGCGGAGAGGTATGAGGATTATAGCGCCGGAGGTTCTATGCTGGTAAAAATGGGCATATGCCTGCTTCTATGCGGACTGGCGCTGGTGGCAAAATCAGTTTACAAGGGGGAGGATCTTGCGCAGACTGCCGCAAACCTTACTGAAAAGGCAGAGAATATAGGCGGCGAATACCTCGGCAAGCTGCGTTTTGTAGAGTTGCCCGGTATAATGCAGGTATTTTCCCGTGACTCGCGGCTCAGCCTCAACATAAGCGGCGCCACATATCAAAGCAGCGATGACGGCATGCTGCTGACAGTATCCAATACGGCGGATAAGACCGTACAGTCGCCCGGCAACGGCAAAATAAAAAACGTATCTACCGATGCAAGCGGAAAAGGCGCGGTGGAACTTTGGACGGATGGGGACATAATGATAAGCGTTGATGGCTTCAATGAGCTTTGGGTAGAGGAGGGGCAGCCGGTAAGCCGGGGTGATACGCTCGGCAGCGGCAGCGACAGCCTGAACATCCGCGTATACAAGGGCGGACGGCCTATGGAAGCCGAGAAATTATTTGATGTCGACGCGAATATCCCCGCATGATTCCAAGGATAAAAAGCAGCCCCTTTTTTGCGCTGCTGTGTCTGCTTTGCATTGCAAGCGGCAATATAACGACTTTTCTTATATACATGCTCGCAGTGATTTCGCACGAGTGCGCTCATTGCGTTATGGCAGATATGCTGGGCTACGAAGTACGCTCTATAGAACTTATGCCATACGGCTGCCGCGCAGAGATAGTCGGCATTGTCAGCCATTCGGACGAATTCATGATAGCCATTGCGGGACCTGTATTCAGCCTTATCGCATATATGGGCACAGAGGTAACGGGACTTGAAAGCCTAAAGGAATTATCTGACGCCAACATGTACATCGCCCTGGTGAATATGCTGCCGGTATACCCTCTGGACGGCGGCAGGGCGCTTGGCGCGGCGCTGGAAATAGTGGATATAAGACTTCCGTACTGGGCCAATACCGTACTGAATATCGCATTATCCATAGTCCTTATATTTCTCGGCTGTATGGCCGAGAATCCTACGGTTACAGTATTTGGCGTTTTTTTGCTGCTGTCGCTGAAAGGGACGGAGGGAAAAAAAGCTTCAAACTATCTCAGAAGAGCGGGAGCTCTGGCCTCTTGCCGGCCTATATGTGTCAGGCACATAGCGCTAAGCGAAAATGCTACGCTGTCGGAAGCGATCTCCTATTCAGGCGGAGGAAAGTATACCGTAATTACTGCCCTTGACGGCGACATGCGCGAAACGGGCAGGCTGGACAGCGGCTGTCTGAACGAACTTGCGGCCATATACGGCTGCGATAAAAAAATCAGGGAAGTGCTCCCCTTCATTGACCGTGTGTGACAGAAATGGTATTATATTAACATGGAAAATATTAATTCTTTATTGTATTTTGTCAACGTAAGTTTTTGGAGGTCCTGAAATAATGGGCAAGGAGATAGTAGTAGACATAAACCCGTACCAGACGAGAGTAGTCCTTATGGACAACGGTTCACCCAGCGAGATATATATCGAACAGAGGGGCAAGGAGCGGTTGGTAGGGAACATATATAAGGGCAGGGTACAGAACGTACTGCCCGGCATGCAGGCGGCATTTGTGGACGTCGGACTTGAACGCAATGCGTTTTTATACGCTGGGGATGTATTGCCGGACAGCAGCGACTTCCAGTTCGGCGAAGCTCCCGAGCTATATCAGGAAGTGCCAAATATAAAGGATATAGTCAAGCCGGGACAGGAAATACTTGTGCAGGTGCTAAAAGAGCCCGTGGGCACAAAGGGCGTAAGAGTCACTACCCACATAACCTTGCCTGGACGAACGCTGGTGCTCATGCCTATGGTGAACTATATAGGCGTATCCAGAAGGATAGAGGACGAGCGGGAGCGTGCCCGCCTGAAGGAAACCATATCCAAGGTAAAACCGGATAACATGGGAGTGATAGTACGCACAGCCGCGCTGGACAAGAGCATTGAGGAGTTCGAGGCGGATATGAGGTTTCTTACCCGTCTTTGGGAGCGCATACAGAAAAAAAGTCAGATGCTCACCGCTCCCCGGCTCATACATGGGGAGGAACCGTTGGTATTCCGTACCATAAGGGATCTTTTCACTCCCGATATAGACAGGCTAACCATAAACGACCGCGAGTTTTATGAAAAGGTGCAGGTAGTCGCAGGCATAATCTCTCCCGCGCTCAAGGATCGTGTGGTGCTGCAGGATGAGCTTCCCGACAGGTTCGACGCCCTCGGCCTCGAAGGGGCCATAGACAAGGCTCTCTGCCGCAAGGTATGGATAAAAAACGGCGCGTATATAATAATCGATCAGACAGAAGCGCTGACCACCATTGACGTCAATACCGGCAAATACGTTGGGACGGACAACCTTCAGGAAACCATTACCGCAACCAATTGCGAAGCCGCCAAGGAGATAGCCCGGCAGCTCCGCCTGCGCGATATAAGCGGCATAATAATAATCGACTTCATAGATATGGACGAATCCGGGGATAAGGAAAAGGTCATAGAAACCCTCAAGGAGGAGCTGCGCAAGGACCGCACCAAGTCCAACGTGCTCGGCATAACACAGCTCGGCCTTGTGGAAATGACCCGCAAGAAGTCCAGAAAGTGTATAAGCAACGTATTGCAGACCACATGCCCTTACTGCAACGGCAGCGGCAGGGTGATATCTGCTGAGACGATGCTTCTCAAGGTGCGAAAGAAGATAATGCGCAGTTTTGCTACTGAAAGCTGTACGGGTTATCTGCTCCAGGTACACCCTGACATAGCAAAGATGATATACGAAAACACTACTGAGAGCGCGCCTATCCTGCCCCGCGAGCAGGGCCGCTCCATATGGATACAGCAGGACAGCACTCTGCACATACAGGAATTTCATCTGACGCCGATTACCTCCGGCGATGAGCTCAAAAGTATAAAGTCGCTGGCTAAACTTTATTGATTTTTGTCAGTAGACATAAAAAGACAACTGTGCTATAATTATTAACCGAGCCGGTTCACCGGCAATGCCAACGTGGCTCAGTCGGTAGAGCAGCTGATTCGTAATCAGCAGGTCAGGGGTTCGAATCCCCTCGTTGGCTCCATCGGGGCGTAGCGCAGCTTGGTAGCGCGTTTGGTTCGGGACCAAAAGGTCGCGTGTTCAAATCACGTCGCCCCGACCAGATAAAAGGTGCTGAAAGCATTATGGCTTTCAGCACCTTTTGTTTTTCTGCGCAGAAAAGCCCGAAGCGCTGCCTCGGGCTTTGGATATTTCGTTATGCTCTTACGCCTTCCGTCCCTTCCTGCTCCTTTTTCTTTCCCTGTACTGCCTCGAGTATGTAGGAGGAGATGGTGACAGTAATGAGGGAGAAGAATATCTTTTTAAAGGGTATGTAGGTGAGGGATAGTGCCAGTACGATAAGATCGCTTATGAGGTAGGCTCGAGATAACCGCCAGCCGGAAACCTTGTGAATGAACAGCGCCAGGGCATCGTCTCCGCCGCAGGAACCGCCGTTTCTGACCACTATGCCCACTCCTACGCCTATAAACAGCGCGCCCAAGAGAGCCGCTAAAAGGGGCTTATCTGCAAGGCTGGGAAGGACAGGGGGGAAGTGCTCCCAAATTCTGAAAAACATGGCCATGCTCAGTGTGGAGAAGGCCGAAATCTCAAGAAAATGCCTGCCCAGCGCACGGAAGGCGAGGGCGTAGCAGATTATGTCTATTATGGGTGTGGCTATAGATGAAGGCAGACCAAACCAGTGGTTCAACAGCAATATGAGTCCCAGCGCGCCGCCTTCAGTTATGCCGGATTGGTCGTGGACATTGTATATGCCGAAGGAGCATATCGCGGTACCGAGCAAAATAAAAAGAAGCCTCCTTAAAGTAAATATCTCGCGAAGGTCTCTCTTTGCGCCTTGAAGCAAGGTTTTAAATGTCATATTATCTCTTTAGTTCGTATTCGCCTTTCTCTGTTTGTGAAGATTTGCCTATATTATACCCGAAACGCGGCTGAGAAACAAGACCGTGGACATTTAGATAAAAATGCTTTACAATTAAGAATGGTGTATTTTGTGGAAGTACACCGCCTGACTTACAAATGCAATCAAGAGAGGTTATATAATATGTCAAAGCCACTTGTGGCGGTAGTAGGCCGCCCGAACGTTGGAAAATCCACCTTCTTCAATAAGGTAGTCGGCAAGCGCATCGCCATAGTAGAGGATACGCCGGGCGTCACCCGCGACCGAATCTACGGCGACGCGGAATGGCTGGATCACCATTTCGCGTTGGTGGACACAGGCGGTATCGAGCCCATGAAGGACGATATAATAAGCACTCAGATGCGCCGCCAGGCCGAGCTTGCCATAGAGACAGCCGATGTCATCATATTCATGGTAGACGGCCGTGAGGGTATAACCGCCGCCGATGAGGACGTGGCGGATTTACTGCGCCGCTCCAAGAAGCCCATAGTGCTTGCAGTAAATAAAGTGGATCACCCGAAGTATGAGGACTCGGCATACGACTTTTATGCTTTGGGCATAGGCAATCCCATAACGATATCCGCCGAGCAGGGCCTGGGCATAGGCGATCTGCTGGACGAGGTGATATCGTATTTCCCCAAGTGCGAGAAGGAGCTGGAGCACGAGGCCATAAATATCGCCATAGTAGGCAAGCCGAACGTCGGCAAATCCAGCCTTGTAAACGCGCTGCTGGGCTATGAGCGCACAATAGTGAGCAGCATATCCGGCACCACCCGCGATGCCATAGATACCCCATTCACATGGAACGGCGATGACTTTGTGTTGGTGGACACCGCAGGCATCCGGCGCAAGCGCTCCATTGACGATGAAACGGTTGAGCGCTACAGCGTCATACGTTCCCTTGGCGCCATACGACGGGCGGACGTTGTGCTTATCGTCATAGATGCCGCAGAGGGACTTAGCGAGCAGGACGTGCGCATCGCCGGCTATGTACACGAGGAAGGCAAAGCCTCGGTAGTTATAGTCAACAAGTGGGACTTCATCGAGAAGGACACCAACACCATGAACAAGTTCAAGAAGGAGCTTACAACAGATCTGGCCTTCATGAGCTATGTTCCCATGCTGTTTATCTCCGCAAAGACCGGTCAGAGGGTGAACAAGGTGCTGGAAACGGCAAAATATGCCTATACCCAGAACAGTATGCGCATATCCACAGGCACACTGAACGACGTTATATCCGAAGCTGTAACGGTAACCGCCCCTCCCTCCGATAAGGGCAGGCAGCTGAAGATATACTACGCTGTGCAGTTTGCCACCAACCCGCCTACATTTGCCATAGTGGTGAACGACCCCAAGATAATGCATTTCTCATACCAGCGTTATCTTGAAAATTACATAAGAAAGTCCTTCTCTCTGGACGCAACGCCAATCAGAATCAAAATACGCCAGCGCGGCAAGAACGACAGGCTGAATGATAAGGCATAGGATTCACATAAAATAAAAACCATCGGATATCCGGTGGTTTTATTTTTATCCCGCATGAACCGCCTGCTTTGCACATATAAATCTATTGCACACATTACAGGAGGTGCCTTATGGATAAAAATGATCTTTACAGGGATATAGCCCGGCGCACAAACGGAGAAATATACATAGGCGTGGTAGGGCCGGTACGTACCGGCAAGTCAACCTTCATCAAGCGCTTTATGGACGTTATGGTGATACCCAGCATACAGGACGAAAACGTCAGGGCGCGGCTAACAGACGAGCTGCCTCAGAGTGCCGCAGGAAGGACCATAATGACCACACAGCCCCGCTTCATACCCAACGAGGCGGCGACACTTGAGATAGAGAGCATGCGGATAAAGATACGCATGGCTGACTGCGTTGGGTACATGGTGGAAGGGGCCGTAGGCCATGTCGAGAACAACGCCCCCAGAATGGTGCGCACGCCGTGGTTCGACTACGACATACCCTTCGAGGACGCTGCGGAAATAGGCACTAACAAGGTCATAACCGAGCATTCTACCATAGGCATAATGGTGACCACCGACGGCAGCATAACCGACATCAAGCGCCCGGCTTATGTGGACGCGGAGGAGAGGGTGATAGCCGAGCTGAAAAACACAGGCCGACCCTTTATTGTGCTTGTAAACAGCACCGATCCCTGCGGCGCAGAAGCCACAGAGCTTGCGGCGGCCCTTTCTGAAAAATACGGTGTTATAGCCATGCCGGCAAACGCAATGACAATGGAGCAGGCTCAATTTGAGGAGCTTTTAAGCTCAATGCTCATGGCTTTCCCGATACGTTCGGTAAACGTGGCAGTACCTTCGTGGGTGAACGCCCTGGGGCCGGAGCACTGGCTTGCAAGGCGGGTGACAGAGCCCCTTTTGAATGCCGTCGGAAGCATGGAGCGAATGGGAGACAGCAATGCCCTCCTTGAAGCTTTAAGTGGGATCGAGGGTTACTCAGCCCCCACGCTTTCCTGCCTCGACCTCGCCAGCGGAGAGATGACGGTCGGCTTGTCTCCGGACGACGGAATGTTCTATTCCGTAATAAGTGAAGAATGCGGCTACGAAATACGGGATGACGCCCATCTGATAGCTTCCCTGAAGGAGTTTATAGTAGCCAAGAAGGAATACGACAGAATACGTTCCGCCCTTGAACAGGCGGCGGCCACAGGCTACGGCACCGTTCCTCCGGACATAGAGGATATGGAACTTGACGAGCCGGAGATAGTTCAGCGCGGCGGCAGGTTCGGCGTAAAGCTCCGCGCCCACGCCTCCGGGCTGCACCTCATAAAGGTAAATATAGAGTCAGAGGTATCGCCGCTGGTGGGTACCGAGGAACAGAGCGAGGAGTTTGCGGATTACCTGACCAGCACCTTTGAAAAGGACCCCGGCAAGATATGGGATATGGATATATTTGGGAAGTCCCTCTATGAAATGGCCAAGGAGGGCATGGCGTCAAAGATGAGCAGAATGCCGGAAAACGTACAGCAAAAGCTGCAAAGCACCATTGAACGCATGGTGAACGAGGGCTGCAACGGCCTGATATGCATAATGCTGTAACGGGATAAATATAGAAAAAAACAGCCCATATTTACTATGAGCTGTTTTTTGGTCTGGGTGAGAAGATTTGAACTTCCGGCCTCTTGAACCCCATTCAAGCACGCTACCAAACTGCGCCACACCCAGATGTTGTTTACCGAACGATGATTATCATAGCACCACAGAAATGAGATGTCAACACCTTTTATGCATATTTATTTTTGTTGAACGGTATACGTAAAAATTGTAAAACAAAACAGTTCAATGATTGTTAACACATTTTCCTTTCCGGTATGCAATAATAAATGTGTCAGAATAAGATAGGAAAAATTTATTATTCCTCAAAATCGTCGGAATTCGCGGCCGCCAAACGTCTTATATGGAGATTTATAGAAACAGTAAAATAGCAAACGGGCAGGGGGGCGCAGCCTTTGCAGCCTCCAAAACATAATCAAAAAGGAGCTGATTTTCAGCTCCTTAATGGTGCGGGAAACAGGACTTGAACCTGCATGCTGTCACCAGCACACGGACCTGAACCGTGCGCGTCTGCCAATTCCGCCATTCCCGCATAAAGTGGTGGATGGGGGTGGATTCGAACCACCGAAGTCTGCGACGGCAGATTTACAGTCTGCTCCCTTTGGCCACTCGGGAACCCATCCAGGATAAAATATAAGGTGTTATGGTGGAGCTGGTGATAGGAGTCGAACCTACAACCTACTGATTACAAATCAGTTGCTCTGCCATTGAGCTACACCAGCTGGGAAAAAATGGCGATCCGAAGGGGGCTCGAACCCCTGACCTCCAGCGTGACAGGCTGGCATTCTAACCAACTGAACTACCGGACCGCGGTGTATGCCTTGGTGGGCCTTCAGGGACTCGAACCCCGGACCAATCGGTTATGAGCCGACCGCTCTAACCAACTGAGCTAAAGGCCCTCTCAAAAAGAGTGGTGACCCCTAGGAGACTCGAACTCCTGTTACCGCCGTGAAAGGGCGGTGTCTTAGACCGCTTGACCAAGGGGCCACAAAAAACTGGTCGGGGTGAAGGGATTTGAACCCTTGGCCCCATGCTCCCAAAGCACGTACGCTACCGAACTGCGCCACACCCCGTTGAGCTCACTTTTTGCAACGGTGTGTATTATACAGCTATGCGCCTCGTTTGTCAACACTTTTTTTCAATTTTTTTGATATATTTTTTAGTATTTAGTTTCGATTTCTTATTTTTGGTTATTTTATTGAGTATTTCTGTTTTCGTTTTTATGCATAATTTGTTAAAAAACAGGGTTGTTCAATGCCGAAATGCATCAAACAACCCGTTATCAGCGTTAAATATATTCAATATAATCCGTTTATTCGATGAAATCAAACTCCCATTCACCCATGCGCACAATACTTTCGTTGCCCGCTCCGGCCTCGCGGAGAGCATCAATTATGCCTTCAGCCTTCAACATACGCTGGAAACGCCGCATAGATTCCTCGTCATCGGCATCCGTCGTGTCCAAAATATATTCAACGGTTCCACCCGTTACGGTGTAGACCTCACCTTCCCTGCTGATTGCAAAGCCGCGTTCGTACTGCGGAGTTTCAATTATATCATCCTCAGCAAACTCTCTTGTTGCAGGCAGCTCCTTAAGCATTTCAACAATTGCATCAAGCAAAGGCTCAAACCCCTTGCCGGCTGCAGCCGAAACGGGGAAAATACGCGGCAGCTCGTCCTGTCCGCCGTTACCCTGCGCTTTATCCTCCTCAATATGCATTGCAAGCTCTTCCCGGAAAATCTCAAGGTTGTCCTCCGAGCCGGTTATATCCATTTTATTTGCAACAATAAGCTCCGGCAGTTCCGCAAGCTTGTCGCTGTAGCGCATCAGCTCACTGCGAATCTGGCAATAATCCTCAAACGGATCACGCCCTTCCGAACCGGAAATATCGAGCACATGCACGAGCATCCGTGTGCGTTCTATGTGACGCAGAAAATCATGCCCAAGTCCTGCGCCGTCTGCTGCGCCTTCGATAAGGCCGGGAATATCAGCAACAACAAATGATGTGTCATAACGCTTTACAACGCCGAGATTCGGTGTCAGCGTCGTGAAGTGATAATTCGCAATTTTCGGCTTTGCGCTTGTGACAACAGAAAGAATGGTGGATTTGCCGACATTCGGAAGGCCGATAAGGCCTACATCCGCAATCGTCATCAACTCCAATTCAACCTCATATTCCTTTGTCTTTTGTCCGCCTTGGGCAAAACGCGGAGCCTGCTTTGTCGGCGTTGCAAATTTGGCATTTCCCCTGCCTCCCCTGCCGCCGCGCAGAACAGTACGTTCCCTGCCCGGGCTGTTCATATCCGCAATAATCTTGCCTGACTCGACATCGCGCACACGCGTTCCGACAGGAACCTTAATTACAAGGTTCTCACCGCTTTTGCCGTACTGCATGTTTCCTCTGCCGTTTTCGCCGTTCTGTGCACGGAAGAATCGTGCAAACTTGAAATCGAGCAGTGTGTTCATGTTTTCATCGGCAAGGAAAACAACATTGCCCCCCCTGCCGCCGTCTCCGCCGTCCGGTCCGCCGTGACTGACGTATTTCTCTCTGTGGAAGCTTGCGCATCCGTCGCCGCCGTTGCCTGCTTTTATGATTATCCTCGCCTTATCAACAAATTGCATTTTATCTGTTCTCCTTGTGGTATTTACATAGTTCCTTCAGTGTGCATATATCGCATTTCGGTTTTTGCGCAGAGCAAACGCGTCTACCGTGAAATATCAGCCAATGGTGTGCAATTGACCATTTCTCCTCAGGTATGCATTGCATGAGCTGTTTTTCGGTCGCTTCAACGTTTGCCGCACAGGCAAGTCCCAAACGGTTGCTGACGCGAAACACATGCGTGTCAACAGCAATCGCCGGAACATTAAACGCATTTGAAAGCACGACACTTGCTGTTTTTCGTCCCACACCCGCAAGCGACTGCAAAGCCTCCCTGTCATTCGGCACAACACCGTGATACTTTTCGGTCAAATCGCGGCTGACCGACAGTATGTGTTTTGCTTTTGTGTTAAAAAACCCGCAAGGCTTAATGTATTTTTTCAGTGTTTCTTCATCGGCTGCCGCCATGGACTCCGCATCGGGATAAGCCTTAAAAAGCTGAGCAGTACACTTATTTACCTGCTTGTCCGTACATTGCGCGGAAAGAATGGTTGCAATCAACAACTCAAACGGGTTGCTAAAATTCAATTCGGGCTTTGCATCCGGATGTGCTGCGGCAAGCCCTTCAAGAATTGCCTGCACCTGCTGCGGACTGCACCGAACCGCACATTCGTTTTCATTTCTTTTTTCTTGTTTCATGTTTACACCATTGCACCGATTTTGTTTTGTCGAAAAAACTCCCGTAAAAGAGCTTACCGGTTTCGGCCGCACCGATACACGCATAATTTAGCACATTCGGGCGCATTTGTCTATCGCCCGCCCATCATATTCATTATCCGGGAAATATCGCCTTTTCCGCTCTTCATAATATTCTGCATTCCCATAAGCATTTGAATAAGCTGCATCTGTTGTCCTCCTGCTGCGCCGAACGGATTCATGCCGCCGAACGGATTCATGCCGTTCATTGCCGCACCCGAATTCATGCTTCCCATGTTTCCGTTCACCGCACCGCCTGCGCTGCCGAAGCTGCCGAACGGGTTCATAAATCCGTTCATGCCGCCGGCATTCACATTCCCCGATGCACTTTCCCCGCGGTTCATCCTTGAAGCTTGCCTTGATGTCTGTTCGTTTCGCAGCAAAACAATCGAATCATAGTCCAATCCGAACCCTGCACATACGCCTTTCAGCTCATTCGGTGCAACAAAGGGAACCATTGCGGCAAGGAAGGCTCGAAGCTGCTCAATGCCCTGCTCCTCCCGAATTCGTCTTGCGATTCGCAGGAACGGCGAAGCTTCACCTCCCTGCGGACGTTTTGCTGCGTTCCCGTTCGGAACGAATTGTCTCTGTCTTGTCGGCACACGCTGCATGAATAAAACCTCGCTTCCCGGTGTTTTCTGCAATTAATCGGAATTAAACCGCCGAACACATCCTTCGGAATACATTCTATTCACAAACCTGTCAGCATGTGCATATTATTTATTGAGAGCAAGCGGTGCGGTGCATTTCAGTGCGTATTAAGTATGCTGATGCGCTTCATGCCGTCTTTCTCAACATCACAAGTTGCAACGGAGGTTTCGCAATGGCAAAAAGTCTGAAAAAATCAGCAAAAAGAGCAGCCGACGACAGGCAGCAGGATCCGTCCGCTGCCAACATTGACCCGCGCACTGAAGCGGATATTGGCAGACTGGTGGACAAATATAAGAACCGCAGCGAAAGTTCGCTCATGGATGAGCTGCTCCGCGTCACAGAGCAGCAGAAGCGGGACGGAACTCTCGATTCGGCAGAGATACAGGCTGCCGCAAACAGCATTTTGCCGATGCTGAACGCCGAACAGGCAAAGAAGCTGAACGCGATCCTCAGCAAAATCACATAAAAACGCTTTGTTCTTTCCGAACACCAGAATTCGCTGAACAATTCGGGTTTATGCAGGAAAAAGCTTCAGCTAAATCCTATCGCAAAACTCAAATCGGATTTTTCTCGGCATTGTTTTTCGCGGAGCTGTCTGTTTTTTTCAGTTCCGCAACCGTATTATCCATAAGAACCATAACCATGGGCTGCCCCCTGCCCGCACGCGGTTCAATTCGAACTTCCTCCGTGTTGAACACTGTTTGCGTTCCGTCTTTTTGAACTGCTGCAAGGTCGAGCGGATCGGTAACATGCATTACGGCCGCAATACGCGTTCCGTTTGAGCCGTTTTTCTTAAAGCCGAAGCATTGCAGTCCCTTGCCGTTCCTGCCCTGAATTTCGTGGTCGAATATGAAACTGCGCTTCATGTAACCTCGGTCGGTAGCAACAAGCAGCTCACCTTCTTCCGGAACATGCCCTGCAAAGATAACACCGTCTCCGTCATCAAGCTTTATGCATTTCACACCTGCACTTGCGCGGCCTGTGACGGGAACTGTGTCGGAAGCAAAACGAATGCTCATCCCTCCCTCCGTCACGAGCAGGATGCTGCTCTCGGCCGTTGTTTCGCGCATGTATTCGACACGCACCAACCCGTCGCCCTCCTTCAGGTTGACGGCGGCAATGCGTTTCATCTTTGTTATGTATTCAGAAGCCTCGGTGCATTTGACCAGTCCGCTGCGGGTATAGAAGAACACCTTGCCGACAGAAAAATCCTCATCGCATATCGCGAGAAGCTTTTCGTCCTGCTCAAGTTCGAAAACTGCGGAAAGGTTTGTCGGCTTTGCCTGCGGCTTGGTTTCGGGAATATCTTCAACGCGCAGCGTTAAGCATGCACCATGCGACGTGAACAGGCGTAAAACGCCGTCCGTTGAAGTATCAAAAGTTCGTATCGGCTGCTCCTTTGCGATAAAATCCGCCGCTGCAAGTTTCGGAGGCAGCCTGCGCAGTTTGTTATCGGGAAGGAACATCACAAAAGCGGGTTCCGCAGCCGCTTTTTCTTCGGTTTCGTCGTCATTCGGCTGAACTGCATCTATAAGCTGAGTGCGTCTCGGGGAAGCCAGCAGCTCCCGAACTTCCGTCAGTTCGTCAATGATGAGTTTATCCAACTTTGATTTTGACTCAAGTATACCCTTCAGCCGCTTTATTTCCTTGCTGAGCCTGTCGAATTCGCGTTCAATCTCAAGCTGCTCAAGGTTGGTGAGCCTTTGCAGACGCAAATCGAGTATCGCATCCGCTTGGACCGCCGTTAAATCAAACCGCTCCATCAAGCCTTGTTTGGCAACTTTCGGAGATTTCGACGCACGAATCAGCGCAATTACTTCATCAATATTCAAAAGCGCAATGATAAGCCCCTGCAAAACATGGGCGCGGCGTTCGGCGGCGTCAAGTTCGTATCTGCTGCGGCGTGTTACAACGTTCTCGCGGTGTTTAATGTAATAATCCAACACATCCGAAAGCCCGAGAAGTTTGGGCTTTCCGTCCGCAATGGCAACCATAATAACGCTTACGGTTTTTTGCAGATCGGAGTATTTAAACAGAGCATTCAACACTTTCTGCGGATCGAAATCCTTTTTGACTTCTATAACGGCGCGAACGCCTGTTCTGTCGGACTCGTCCCTTATATCGCTGATGCCGGCGAATACCGATTTGCTTTTTTGCTGAACGAGCGCAAGCACCTTCTCAAGCGCGGCGGCCTTATTGACCTGATACGGAAACTCTGTTATTACTATATTGGTTTTTCCGTTTTTGAGCGGTTCAAAATGTGTTTTTGCGCGATTGATGAGCTTTCCCCTGCCCGTTTCATATGCCGTGCGAATTTCCGCTGTGTCCAAAAGATATCCTCCGACGGGAAAATCCGGACAGGGCAATATCTTCATAAGGTCATCAAGGCTGATTTCGGGGTTTTTAATTTTCGCGATCACGGCATCAATCGCTTCCGTCGGGTTGTGCGGCGGAACGGAAGTCGTCAATCCGACCGCAATGCCGTTTGAGCCGTTAACAAGCAGGTTCGGGAAACAGCCGGGGAGCAAATCCGGTTCTTTGAGTGTGTCGTCAAAGTTCAGGCTGAATTTGACCGTGTCCTTTTCAAGGTCACGAAGCATCCGCATCGCAGCTTCCGTCATTCTCGCCTCGGTGTAACGCATTGCAGCAGCGGGATCGCCGTCCATGCTGCCGAAATTTCCGTGCCCGTCAACAAGAGGTATGCGCATGTTAAAATCCTGCGCCATGCGAACCATCGCGTCGTAAACGGAACTGTCGCCGTGCGGATGATATTTGCCGAGGCAGTCGCCGACGATACGCGCCGATTTTCTGTGCGGCTTATCGGGGGAAAGCCCCAGTTCCATCATTGTGTAAAGAATTCTGCGCTGAACGGGTTTCAATCCGTCCTCAACCCGCGGCAGAGCACGTTCAAGAATTACATGTTCCGCATAAGGCATCATTGAAGAATGCATCACATCATCCATGCTTTGGACAATTATCGGATTCTTCGGGGTTATATTTTCATTTTGATTCTTTTTTGCCATTACCTGTTATTCCGTTCCTTTATTGCATCGTAAAAACACACACAGCAAACGCAAGGTGTGTGCAGCCGCCGGTCAAACCCGCCGCAAATATGTTTAATTCTGCCCGCGAAGGGTTTTTATCATTGCGGCAGGGTCGGAAGCAGAATAAACAGCATTGCCGGCAACGAGCACATTGGCTCCGAATTCGCGGCAGATTTTTGCGGTTTCAGGGTTCACGCCTCCGTCAACTTCAATTTCAACATCCGTAAGGCCGCGCTCATCCAGCATTCTGCGTATGGTTTTTATCTTTTCCGCCGCAGTGCGGATAAATTTCTGCCCGCCGAACCCGGGGTTGACTGTCATAACAAGCACAAGGTCGCAGCTGTCAAAAAGATATTCCGCCATGCAGGGCGGTGTTGCAGGATTAAGTGCAATTCCTGCTTTCATGCCGAGCGAACGAATGAGCTGAAGGGTCCTGTGCGCATGTTTATCCGCTTCAACATGTATCGTTACAATATCCGCACCCGCCTCTTTGAACGGCTGAACCCATTTTGAAGGATTCTCCACCATTAAATGAGCATCAAAAACAAGCTCCGTATGCGGGCGCAATGCTTTTGTCATCGGTGCGCCGAAAGTGATATTCGGCACAAACGCACCGTCCATAACATCAAGATGAACATAATCCGCCCCCCAATCAGCAAGCACATCCACCGCGCTGCCGAGTGACGCATAATCCGCCGAAAGTATTGAAGGTGCAATTTTAATCATTTTTCCTGTTCCCCTTTTATTTGTCTTAAGCAGTGTTATATTTTAAAATCTGTTGCGTTTATTTTCTTCCGCCTCTTTAACAAGGTGGACATACCGTTCGTATCTCCCCCGGCTTATGACGTTTTCGCCGCCTTTTTTGACGGCACAGCCGGGTTCGGAAACATGGATGCAGCCGTTAAACCTGCATTCCCCGCGCACGGCGCGGAACTCCGGATAGCAATTTTTTATTTCCCGCGGTTCAATTTCGATATTGTCCAGCAAGCTGAACCCCGGAGTGTCCAAAACCGCACCGCTGTTCCCCACAGGTATAAGTTCCGTATGCCGCGTCGTATGCCTTCCGCGCTCCGTCTTTTCCGAAAGCGAACCCACTTTGAGTGCGATACCCGGCAGCAGCGCATTCAGAAGGGAAGATTTCCCGACGGCGGATTGCCCCGCAAGGCAGACAGCAGCATCTTCAAGCTCCGCTTTAAGCTCGGCAATACCCCACCCGCCCGCAGCTGACACTCTGTAAATTCGGTAGCCCGTTCGTTCGTATTCGGCCGCAATGCGCTCCGCCGAACCTTCGGCATCCTCATCGCATTTATTGATGACTATAACAGGGTCTATTTTAAGTTTTTCACAGCAGACAAGGAGCTTGTCCGCCAAAAGCAGATCCGGTTCCGGACGGCTTGCCGCAACAACTATGAGCAATCTGTCAATATTTGCGGCTGCGGGGCGAATAAGCTCGTTTTTTCTCGGAAGCAGGTTCATAAGATATCCGTTGCTTCCTCCGACGGTATGGGCCGCATCGCAGAAAGACTCCGAAGCCGTGCGTTCTCTTTTTTCGCGTTCTTCATCATATGAAAACTCGACAATGTCTCCGACAAGAGGCGTTTTTGCCTGTTTGCGAAAAAGTCCGCGCGCCTTGCAGACGCAGGTTGAGCCGTCATCGGCAAGCACGGTGTAAAACCCACCTATGCCCTTAATGATTCTTCCCTGTTTGGTTACTTTCATACTTTTTGCTCCTGTGCAGTGCATGTTCGAATCGGGTCGCCCTCCGCATCGGCAGAGTGTGCGCTTTCGTTCCGAATTGCACCGCCTACGTCTTATTCAAACCTGACGGGCATACGTTTGATTTCCGTTCCGTTCATATAGATTATGCAGTCAAACAGGCCTTCCGCAATAAAACCCGCATCAAAGCTCAGGCTGTGCAGTCCGGCACCGAGAATCTGCTCGTAAACCACGAATCTGCTTCCGCCGTTTTCGGAAGGTCCGATGTTTGAAATCAGAACCACAGTAAACGTCGAATCGGCTGCATCGGCGAGAACATCCGTTGACATATGAGCAAATGTTGACTTTTTTATTTGCTCTCCGAGATAAACATCAACATGAACCGACCCGGGTAAAACGGGGATCCCCGCATTCGGGTTCTGTGCCGCAGCCAACACGTTTGACGATTGAACCGCAACGGTGTTTATGTTTGAATCGCGATAATCCTCAGCAAACCTGAAACAGTAATCGCTTATGCCGTATGCAGCGAGTACCGCTGCTATTTCCTCAAGGCTGTCGTAATCGGACAATTCCGGCATCGGCAGCATTGTTTCCCCCGAAACGCCGCTTATCCGAACATCAATTGTTTCCTCGCCGGGCAAAATTTCGCTTCCGTTCGGCACCGATTGCCAGATTATTGTTCCGGGTTCGGCATCATTGGGCTCGTATTCCACGGATTCAATATACATTCCTATCTCACTCAATAACAGTGACGCTTCGTCAAGCTTTTTTCCGGTTAAATCGGGCATTAGTACGGTTTCCTGCGGAGGTCCGCTGCTCAGCCAAACATCAACATAACCGTTTTTGTCGTGCGCCGCACCGTTTACGGGCGATTGACGGCAAACGGTTCCCTCCGGATAGTCCGCACTTGCTTCCGTTCCCGCAACCCGAATCCTGAATTCCCTGTTTTTAAGCACCCTCTCCGCCTCTGCACTTGTTTCACCGAGCACGTCCGGCACACGGGACAGCTTATCGTTGCCCGCACCGCCGTACATGTAAACATACCACAACACGAACATTCCGACTATGAATGCAACCATCAGCGATACGGGAAGCACAACATGCCAAAGCTTTGCCCGTCTCCCATGTTTTTCGGTCTTTTGCGCATTGCGGTTCGCATTCCGAACCGCGTTCTTCAGCAGAATATGCTTTTTGGGCTGAGCCATTGCGCGTTCCAGATCCTGCCGCATCTCTGCTGCCGAGCTGTAGCGCTCCTCTCTTTTTTTTGCTGTTGCTTTAAGTACAACATCGCTTACAGCCGGAGGTATTGCCGAATCAAATTCTGTCGGTGCGGGAACGGTATCATTTATATGCCGCAGTGCAACCTGCACGGGATTTTCCCCTCCGTAAGGCGGTTTCCCCACAAGCATTTCAAAAAGCATTATTCCCACGGAATATATATCGCTTTCCGTTCCGACTCCCTCGCCCTTCGCCTGTTCCGGGGAAATATAATGGACCGAACCCACAACGTTTTTCCCGTCGAACGTTTTTGTTGTTGCATCGGCATCTTTGGCAATGCCGAAATCTGTGAGTTTTATCTCTCCCGTTGTTGAAATCAGTACGTTCTGCGGCTTTACATCGCGATGAATATATCCGGCGTTATGTGCGCACTCAAGTGCGTCAAGAATCTTTTCTGCAATTCCGACGGCAGTTTTCACATCAAGCTTTTTCTTTGCGGAAAGATACTCTTTCAGTGTGCATCCTTTCACAAACTCCATAACGATAAAGCTTCTCGAATCGTATATTCCGTAATCGTAAGCGCGCACGATATTGGCGTTTTTCAGCGACAGCACCGCCTGCGCTTCGCGTTCGAATCTGCGCACATATTTCGGATCCCTGCAATAGTCTTTTTTAATAACTTTCAATGCAACGGTTCTATCGGTCTTTAAGTCATGGGCTTTATACACATCCGCCATGCCGCCGCTGCCCGCTTCGCATTCAATGCGATATCTTCCGTTTATCAGTTCACCTATCATGCGCCAATCCCCCCGGCATTTTTAACAAGCACAACGGTCACATTATCCGATGAACCCGCTGCAAGTGCAGCGTCCGTCAGTCTGTCGCACGCCGTCAACAGATTGCTTTCGCTGCTCAGTATCTCCTCCGCCAAGCGGATATTCATGCTTCCGTGCAGACCGTCGCTGCAAAGCATGATTATGTCCCCGTCTTTCCATTCAACAATCCCCGTATCGGCCTTTATAAACGGACTTGTTCCGACTGCACGCATAAGGATGTTTCTCTGCGGGTGCGTCTCCGCCTGTTCCCGAGTTATGACTCCGGAACGCACAAGTTCTTCAACGAACGAATGATCCCGAGTGATAAGCTTCAAACTTTCGCCGTTAAAAAGATAAAGTCGGCTGTCGCCCACGTTTGCAAAGGTGAACCTTTGCGGGCGAACATATGCCATAACGACCGTTGTTCCCATTCCCGCGCAGCTTTCATCCTGCTGCGCTGCATCAAAAATCTGTTTATTGGCATATGAAATTGCATGCTGCAAAAGCATTCTTGTGTTTGTTATTGTGCTTGTTTCGACGTATTTCACAATCGACTCAACCGCAATGCAGCTCGCGATATTTCCCGCGCGGTGTCCGCCCATGCCGTCGGCAACGACCGCTATCGGTTTTTCGTTTTCGGCGGGTATGCTGCAATAGTCCTCATTCGCACTTCGCCGCCCCGTTTCAGTTCTGTAAGCATAAATCATCTGACTTTCCTCGTTGAATGTTTCGTCGGTTATTCCGACAAACACATTTGTTCGCTCAACCGGTTCCGAGTCTGTTATAATAAACCGATTGCGGCCGGAATCAAATCTATTCTTGTTCGGGTTTGCTTATCAGCCCGTCCTGACCGATATGCTTGCTTCGGAGCTGTCCGCATGCACCGTCAATATCGGTACCCAATTCGCGCCGAACCGTTGCGGAAACATGCCTCTTTTCAAGCCACTCCGCAAATTTGTATGCATATGCACGGCTGACCCCGTTAAGGCTGCGTTCCTTGACGGAATTCAGCGGAATAAGATTCACATGGCAATTTATGCCGCGAAGCTTTGATGCAAGCTCAGCTGCGCATTCTTCGGATGAGTTCACATCCGCAACCAATGCATATTCAAAAATCACCCTTCGTCCCGTCACGTCCGCATAGTGTTTTGCAGCAGGTATCAGCTCCTCCATTCGATAGCTCCGATTCACCGGCATAAGTCTTTCTCTGATATCGTTGTTCGGCGCATGAAGCGAAATGCAAAGCGTTACATGCGGCGCATCCTCGATGAGTTTATAGATTTTCGGTACAAGGCCGCATGTTGAAAGCGAAATATTCCGCGGACTGATTCCGAGTCCGTCCGCCGCCGCTGCACGCTTCAGAAACCTGACGGTGTTATCGTAATTGTCGAGAGGTTCTCCGCAGCCCATCATTACAATGTTTGTGACAGTTCGTTTTTTGTCGTCAGCGTGCGGGAAAGCGCGTTCAACAGCGGTTATTTCCGAAAGCATTTCCCCCGCCGTAAGATCCCGAACCTTGCCGTTCAGTGTTGACGCACAGAAAGCACAGCCCATGCGGCAGCCCGCCTGGGTTGAAATACAGAGTGTGTTTCCGTACGAGTATCGCATCAAAACACCCTCAACAACGTTGCCGTCCTCGGTTTCGTAAAGCATTTTTGCGGTATCGTCTTTTTTTGATTGTTTGCATTCAATGATGCCGACGCCGCCGAAAGGGAAGGCGGAAAGCTTTTCGCGCAGCGTTTTCGGGATATTCAGCATTTCTTTGGGCGGCACACCTTTTGCAAGCCATTTCATGACCTGCGATGTGCGGAATTTCGGTTCGTGCAGTTCCTCAAGCAGCAAGCCGAGTTCCTCTGTTGTAATTGATGCAAGCTCGTTCATTTTTCTCTCTTTTCGTTTTTGCCTTTCGGCTTATCTTTTTGCGTTCCGATACGTTCAAACGATACGGATGTCAAATTTCATATCACGTCAGGATTCCGATTTTGCATTCCGCATTTCTGCCCCGGATTTTACCGCCGCAGCGATAAAGAACCCATCCATTCCGTCAAGGTTCGGAAACAGCTGAAGCATTCCGTCCGCCGAGCGTCGGCGAATATCCTCATTCTGCCGCAGCTTATTCGAATCGACACAGTCAAACGGCGAAACGGCAGTGAATTCCGTATGATTCATCAGAAAGCTTTGCACCGTATCCGCATTCTCGCGTTTTGAAACGGTGCATGTCGAATACACAAGCCTTCCGCCCGGTTTTACGCAGCGGCAGCAAGCCTCAAGGATTTTTTGCTGTAGGGAAGCTAATTCGCAAACATTGTTTTCCGTTCGATTGAGATAGGCATCGGGCTTCGTCCCTCCGCCCATGCCCGAGCACGGCGCATCAACAAGCACAACATCGAACGCATTTTCAAATTCGGGATTGAACTCTGCCGCATCCGCACATATGCATTCCGCAATTGAAACGCCGAGTCTTTTGAGTGTCGCTTCCGTCAATTTCACGCGATGCGGATGAAACTCCTCTGCAACAATATGTCCGTTGTTTTTCATCAGTGACGCAAGGCAGGCGGTTTTTCCGCCCGGTGCGGAGCAGGCGTCAAGAATCTTCATCCCGGATTCCGCGCCGCAGGCAAGGCAGCAAAGCATCGCGCTCTCGCTTTGAATTGCAATTTTGCCTTCGTTAAACAATGCACTCCCGCTGATATTCAATTCGCCGGACTTAGTGATTACGAGTGCATCCTTTACATATTTTCCGCGACGATATTCAATGCCGAGCCTGTCCAATTCCGTGCAAAGCTGTTCGGTCGTGAAAGGATACTGTGCTCTCACCGTGAAGTTGTGCACGCGCGATGCAAGCATTTCATCGGTAAAATCAAACCCGTATTCCCCGATGTATTCACGAGCCATAAATTCCGGCACTCCGTAAAGAACATGCAGTTTTTTCGCCGATTCGGACGGAAGTTCGGGCAGACTGCCGGAATTTTTGCCGCGTGCAATGCTGCGCAGAACGCCGTTGACATAGCCGGACAGACCACCTTTGCCGATACTTCGAATAAGTTCCACGCTCTCACTGCAAACGACATGATCCGGGGTGTTCATAAAAAGCATTTCGGCAATGCCCATCTGAAGCACGATCCGCACGCTTCCGTGAATGCGTCCCTTTGCGTAATGAGCGATCAGGTAATCGGCGTAGCTGCAATGTTCGACAGTGCAGTAAACAAGTGCCGTTATCCGCGCAGCATGGTTATGCTCCGTGTTTTTCAGTGCTTCCTTCAGCGCAAGGTTTGAATATGCTCCTTCCCGCATGATAAGGTTCAGAACATCATATGCCTGTTTCCGTGTGCTGCATATCTTTTTTTGTGTCATTTTAAATTCCTTTGCGCGGACGTTTTGGGACAGTTTTGCGCTTTTGCTTTATTCGGCATCGATTCAACCGTTAAAAATGCAGCCGAGCATTTTTTTCGAGTTAAGCGCAGCTTTTGCATTCATGCGCTTTGAATTCGGAAACTGCAATTCCGTGATTTCCGTCACACCGTCCCCTGTCCGAACGAAAAGGCCCCTTTTCGAATCGGCAATGACGCATTCACCGCATACCGATGCATTTTGCAGAATTTGATTCTGCTTCTCATCAGGAACAAGCCGTGTTGAAATTATTTTGATTTTCTGCCCCGAAAGCATCGCAAATGCACACGGCTCCGGATTAAGCCCGCGAACAAGGTCGTGAATGCGTTGTGAAGATTTTGAAAAGTCTATGCATGCATCCTCTTTTTTAATTTTTGCGCATTTTGTTGCAAGCGCATCATCCTGTTTTGTTCGCGGCAGCGTTCCGTCAGCGAGTCTTGCAATCGTTTCGCGCAGAGTTTCCGCACCGATAACGGCAAGACGGGAATAAAGCTCGCCGTACGTTTCGTTCTCTCCGATTTTTGTTTCATGCTGCAGCAGCATATCTCCCGTATCCATGCCGATGTCGGTCAGCATCGTTGTGACACCCGTTACCTTTTCGCCGTTGATGATTGCAGACTGCACCGGGGAAGCTCCGCGATACTTCGGCAGAAGACTGCCGTGAACGTTTATGCATCCGTATTTCGGAATTTCAAGGTTTTCCCGTGAGAGTATCTGTCCGAATGCAGCCGTGACCATAAGCTCCGGCGCAAAATCCTTCAGCGCACGGACGCCCTCTTCGTTTTTTATCCGTTCGAACTGGTGCACTGCAATCCCCGCTTCAAGTGCAGCAGCCTTAACAGGCGGCATTGCAAGCCCGTGCCCTCTGTCGCGCGGTCTGTCCGGCTGAGTGAAAACTTCGATTTCATGCCCCTGTTCAATGAGCATTTTGAGTGAAGGAACAGCAAATTCCGGCGTTCCCAAGAAAGCGATTCTCATATTGTTATTGTTCCTTATCTTTATAAAATCCGAGATAGGAATCAGCCCCGCTCTTTCGCGGACGCTGTTTTATTCCTGCTCCTCCGCCTGTCCCGCGTCAAACCCTTCAGGCGGTTCCGTCACTTTTTCAAGGTAGACATGCCCGTCCAGATGATCGCATTCATGCATTATGCAGCGCGCAAGCAAACCCTCCGCCTCGTATTCAATAAGGCTGCCGTCACGATCATAGGCGCGCATCACAACATGGTTCGGGCGGACTACATAGCCCGATTTCCCGGGGAACGACAGACAACCTTCTAAATCACCCTGCTCTCCCGAAGCGCTGATGATAACGGGATTGATGGCTTCAATTAATCCGTCACCGCAATCCATTACAACAACGCGGCGCAGAATGCCGACCTGCGGCGCTGCAAGCCCGACTCCCTCCGCATTATACATAGTCTCCGCCATGTCATCCAGCAAGTCATAGAGTCGTTTGTTGAAATGCTCCACAGGCCTGCAAACTTTGTATAAGCACTCCGCATCATTGGTAAAAATCTTTCGTATAGCCATTGAAATCCGAACCGTCCTTTCAAGCCGCGCACTGCACCGTTTCAGCGATAAGTCTTTTTCCGCATAGTTGAAACGGACATACTGCACTCATGTTATCATTGGGTATTATAACATGAATCGCGGCTTATTAAAAGGCTTTTTTCGCTCCTATGACAGTTGTATCCCTCTAACGGTTCAATCCGACTCACTTAAAATAATCGAAACATCCGAATGATATGTATTCGAAAAAATATGTTAAACGGTGTATACTGCTTTTCAACATTCAGTCCTATACTCATGAGTTCACTGCTTGCTTTACCGCATAACGCGGCGTCAGGGTCAAGGGGTAAACAGAAAAAAATTGACAACAACGTTCACGGCATGTTAAAGTAGGCTGAATAAACAGTAAGGGATTCAAAATGAAAAAGATTATTATCATCGGATGCATGGGCAGCGGAAAAAGCACCTTTGCCGAAAAGCTGCACCGCAAAACAAAAATACCGCTATTTCACCTTGATAATATATGGTGGAAAGCGGACAGAACTCACATCTCACGCGAAGAGTTCGATTCGGAGCTGAACCGAATTATACAGGGTGACTCATGGATAATTGACGGGGACTACAATCGAACTTATGCTGCACGGTTTGAAAAATGCGATACCGTGATTTTTCTTGATTACAGTGAGAAACAGTGCATGGAGGGCATTCGTTCACGGGTCGGAAAGGTTCGCGCGGATATGCCGTGGGTCGAAAACGAACTCAGCGCAGAGCTTGTTGAGCTTGTGAAAGGGTACAGAGTTCAAACCCGTCCCAAGGTGCTTGAGCTTATTGCCGCACACGGGGATGTCGAATGCCGCATCTTCAACCGCCGCGAACAGGCAGATGCATGGCTTCGGTCTTTGCCGCCGCAGCTTTAATCCACTTTTCGGAGCGCATGTTGTTTCCGCAGCAGAGTACTTGACTGTTAAATACGGCGTTTGATATAATAAAACACGCAGAAAATGTCTTTCGGCACAGCTCTGCGCAGAAAAGAACTGTTAGGAGAATTATGGTTACAGCAGAAAAAAGCAGAATAGACTGCAGGCACATTGATGTTCTTGACGGAATTCGGGCTGTCAGTGTTATAATTGTTTTGATTTTCCATTTTTGGCAGCAAACATGGATTTTTCCCGTAATTAAAACGCCGTGGCTTGCCTTCGTCGGAATAACCAAAATAGATTTTTCAAATTTCGCAACAGTCGGATATCTTTTTGTGGATATGATGGTTCTTATCAGCGGTTTCCTGCTGTTTTTGCCGCTGATGCGCAGCATTATTCTCGGCGAAGAGATGTCAAGTTGGAAAAACTACGCGCGCAGACGCATTGCGCGAATCGTGCCGAGCTATTATTTTGCCGTGCTGCTGCTTTTCTTTGCCTCCGCACTTCCGACCGGGGCATATGCAACAACGGCGGACGCCTTAAAGGATCTTTTTGCCCACCTGACCTTTACCCAAACGCTTTGGGTCAACACATATATTGCAACTCCGCTGGATGTTGTGCTGTGGACGGTTGCAATCGAGGTTTGGTTTTATGTTCTTTTTCCGTTCGTTGCCGAATTCATCAAAGGACCGCGGAACAAAAACCGGCAGAGTTTCACCCCCGCATACGGAATCTTCTTCATTTTTGCCGTTTTTAACATAATTAATTATGTCTATACCGAAAACTTTGTTCTTAAGGGCAATGTATATCTTGCAATGCGCATAAACCAGTTCCCTGCGTTTCTCGGAGTTTATTCAATCGGAATGCTCGGAGCGTCGGCTTTTGTTTTGATTGCAAAAAATTGCAGACGCAGCAGAATTTTTAATGCGGTAAACACCCTTTTCTCTGTTTTCAGCATTTTGCTTATCGTTTACTTGATTAATGATTGCGTCGCCACGCAGGAACGGCAGGTTTGGCAGGTCACGGAACGTTCAAAGCTTGCCTTTGTGTTCATGACATTTATTATCACCACTGCACTGTCAAGCAAATGGTATCGCTGGCTGTTCTCAAACAAGTTCATGCGTTTTCTTTCAGGAATATCCTATAATTTGTATATTTGGCATCAATGGCTTGCCGTTCAGTGCAAAAACACTTGGCGCATTCCGAAATGGTCGGGAGAAATTCCTCCGAACATGCTGAATATCACCTACTGGATGAACAGATATGCTGTTGTAATAACAGTGTTCGCATTTGCGGCAGCAATACTTGCAACTTATTTAATTGAAAAGCCTTTTGCAAACCTGATTATGGGCCGTCCCGTGTTTCCGTTTTTTGCAAAGAAGCACCTAAAAACCGCCAATTTGACTGACGAAGAATGCATCAGTGAAGAAGAGTCCGCTCCGCTCTCCGCTGAGGTTGATTCGTTCGCCGATACCGTCGACTCCGATGAGCCGACCGAGAATGCCGCCGCAAATCCATGGGGCGAACAGGAAACCGACCGAAACGATTCGGGTTGTGATTGATTTGTGCGAAAATCTGCTTTTCGTTCTGTATTTGAGCAAAACGGACCGCCGTAAAAGATAATTCATAATGCAGTAGTCCGTTGCTTATTGGGCAGATAAGTTGCTTAATCGAATCGCTGTTTGCAATCTGAGAACGAACGGTATTGGCTATTTCATATAACAAGCTCTGGAGACTGCTCATCGATAAAAAGACGAGCAAGGCTGACTTATGCAAAGCGGCAGGTCTTGCACCCGATATCATGGCATGGTTGCAACGGGATGAAGAAGTCCTTCCAGTTATGTTTAGTAAGATTTGTACTACTTTAGATATGAATATTGGAGGTATTATGGAATTCACCAGTGACGAAAGGGATGGACGATACGATGGCTGATACGAAGTTGTTCAATATAAAAGGCACGGTAAAGGAATATCAAAGTGGCACTGTTACACTTGAAAAAGAGCTCCAAACGGTGATTGAAAACAACATGAATCTCTTCTTCGGGGTAACGTTTCTTGCCTCTGAGTATCGCACAACAGATGGTGGACGCATGGACAGCATTGGTATTGACGAAAATAACTGCCCAGTTATCTTTGAATACAAACGTTCCGTGAAAGAGAATGTTATTAACCAAGGATTATTCTATTTGAACTGGCTTTTAGATCATAAAGACAGTTTCAAAGTACTTGTGATTGAAAAATTGGGTATGAAGGCAGCGAGTAATGTTGACTGGACTATGCCGCGAGTTATATGCGTTGCAGGGGACTTTACAAAATATGATGAGTCAGCGATTAAACAAATGAATCGTAATATTAGTTTGATTCGATATAAAAAATTTGGAGAAGATTTGCTCATGTTCGAGCAAGTCAATGAAAATATCGCCACCGCTATTCCGGAAGATGAGCCAGCCAACAAAACGAGACTTACAGATAAAACATTCGACGAGCAGATGCAGAATGCCGACGATAACATTAGAATGCTGTACGAAAACCTTTCTAACTATATTCTTAGCCTTGGCGATGATATCAGCGAAAGTCATTTGAAGCTTTATGTAGCATTTAAGAAAATCAGAAATGTGGTCACAGTAGTTGCCCAAAAGAAAAAGTTGATTTTGAATTTGCCTCTTGATGTGTCTACGATTTCATTTGAAGAAGGTTTTTCAAGAGATGTTACGAATATCGGTCATTGGGGCTGTGGTCCAGTTGAACTTTGCCTTCAAAACGGTACAGATTTTGAGAAAGCAAAGCCGTTAATCGATAGGGCATATAATGAGAACTAGATGTAAGATTTTCTAATCATCTGAAGAATTGAGGATTTATTGCCATGCTGCACCCCGGCCTGTACGAACAAGTCATCAATAACGCATTGACCCGCGAGCTTGCGGAAATTCCGGAGGCTCGCAAGGCTGTTGCTCCGATTGACAAGGCAGAAGCCTCCAAGGTGTTGGCGCAATATTTGGCGGACGTGATTCAGAAAGGACTGGATAACGTTCTTGACAACGGTGGCGACATCTCGGCTCAGATAGAATTGAGCAACAGAATCGTTAACCTAATTCAAAGCACAACGAAGGAACCCGACTTTGCCGCACTCGGTGTTGACGAACGTGCCGAGCAGCTTTTTGCACTTTTGCGAAAAGCCGATCCGCGGCTTGCCGTGGGAAAAACTGCGACGGACATAGAGCGCCCGGAAACATCCATTGCACAAAGCTCGCTCTTTACCGGTGCGGTGCATGAACCTCAGATGTTCACGGAGCTCAAAAAAGAAATTATCTCGGCCGACCGAATTGACATGTTGGTATCCTTTATCAAGTGGAGCGGCCTGCGGCTCATCATGGACGAACTGCGGGAATTTACGCAAAACGGCGGCGAGCTCCGTGTTATTACCACGTCTTATATGGGTGCGACGGATGTTAAAGCCATCGAAGAGCTTCGCCGGCTGCACAATGCGCAAATAAAAGTCAGCTACAACACAAAAACAACGCGGCTCCATGCCAAGGCCTATATCTTTTACCGCAACACGGGGTTCACGACTGCATATGTGGGTTCATCCAATCTGTCTAATGCAGCATTGACAAGCGGCCTTGAATGGAACACGAAAGTAACGCGGCGCGACCTGCCCGAAACCATCGATAAGATCGCTGCCACATTTGAGTATTACTGGAATGACCGTGAATTTGAATACTATGAAGAAGAGCAGAAAGAACGCCTGGCGCGTGCGCTGAAAGCAGAAAAATACTTTGACACCAACAATGCCGAAGTTTATACCATGGATATTAATCCGTACGCCTATCAGCAAGAGATTCTGGATAAGCTGGAGGCGGAACGTGCCGTTCGAGGCTATATGCGCAATCTGATAGTAGCTGCCACCGGCACCGGCAAAACAGTCATCTCTGCTTTAGACTACAAACGCTTCCGCAGACATAATCCCGGCCGGGCCTGCCGCCTGCTTTTTGTCGCACACCGCGAAGAAATTCTTAAACAGAGTCTGTACACATTCCGAGCCGTACTCAAGGATGCGAACTTTGGAGAGATGTTCGTGGGCAGCTGTAAACCTGAAAGCATCGATAATCTGTTTATCTCAATTCAGACGTTCAATTCGCAGAGCTTCACGGAAAAAACACCGGCTGAGTTCTACGATTACATCATCGTGGACGAATTTCATCATGCGGCAGCTCCGACCTATCGGAGGCTGTTAGCTTATTACCGGCCTTGCATCCTGCTGGGCTTGACGGCAACTCCGGAACGTATGGACGGCAAAAGCATTCTTCCGTACTTCAATAACCGCATTGCGGCTGAAATTCGCCTGCCCGAAGCCATTGACCGAAAGCTGCTCTGTCCGTTCCAATATTTCGGCGTTACCGACACTGTGGCTCTTGATACGCTGAAATGGTCTGCTGGTGGCTATCAAAAAAGCGAATTGGAAAAGGTTTACACATTCAGCGGTGCCGTTGCCAATCGCCGCGCCGACCATGTGGTGACATCACTGCTGAAATATGTCACGGACATTGATGAGGTGAAAGGCCTTGGATTCTGCGTAACTGTAGATCACGCAAGATTCATGTGCCGCTATTTTAATGAGCACAATATCCCATCCATATTCCTGACGGGACAATCTCCGGATGAAGAAAGAAAAACAGCGAAGCAGCTTTTAGTCTCCGGCGAAATACGCTTCATTTTTGTTGTGGATATCTATAACGAAGGTGTAGATATTCCTGAAGTCAATACCGTTCTGTTCCTGCGTCCCACCGAATCGCTGACTGTCTTTTTGCAGCAGTTGGGACGCGGTTTGCGTTTGTCGGAAGACAAGGAGTGCCTGACCGTGCTGGACTTCATCGGCCAAGCGAACCGAAGGTACAATTTCGAGGATAAATTCGCGGCGCTGCTGTCAAACGCAACGCATAGCGTGAGCCGTGAAATCAAAGACGGCTTTGTGTCGGTCCCGAAAGGCTGCTATATTCAGCTGGAAAAGAAAGCAGCAAAGTACATACTGGATAACATCCGTGCATCCTATGGAAACACAGCCGGATTGGTATCCCGTGCAGCATCTTTTGACGAAGACAGTGGTCTGGAGCTGACGCTTGCAAACTTTCTGGACTACTACCATCTTGATCCGAGAGCAATTTATAAGTTTTCTTCCTTCTCCCGTATTTGCGCCCGAGCGGATGCCCTCGAAGACTTTTCGGAGCCGTTGGAGAGTATTCTGACCAAAGCGTTTGCAAAGCTTGCGGTGGTCGATTCTCGCCGATGGATTTCGTTCCTCTTAGATATTCTTCCGCGTTTGAATGATGTGGATTTTGCTGCCGTTTCAGACGTTGAAAAGCGGATGATGCAGATGTTCTATATTACTGTTTGGGGCAAGACTGCGGAGAATTGGAACAGTGAAGAAGTGTTGGACAATCTCCATGCACTGTCGGACAGCACCGTTCTGCTAAACGAGCTCACTGAGCTGCTGCGCTATCGATTTGAACAGATTGACTTCATTGACGAGTCGGTGGATTTGGGATTTGATTGTCCTCTGGATTTGCATTGTACCTATACCCGCGACCAGCTGCTTGCGGCCATGGACTTTATGAAGCCCGCAACCGTGCGGGAAGGTGTCAAGTGGCTGCCGGATAAGCAATTGGATGTGTTTTTCGTGACGCTGAACAAAGCGGACAAGGACTATTCACCCACCACCATGTATAACGACTATTCCATCAGTGAAAGTCTGTTTCATTGGCAGAGCCAGAGTACCACAGCGGAAAATTCGCCCACCGGGCAGCGTTATATACACCATCGCGAACGCGGCAGCAAGGTTTTGCTGTTCGTCCGCGAGTTCAAGTCGGACCGCATGACCGGCGGTGCTGAAGCATATACCTATCTCGGCACGGCAAGCTATGTGAAACACGAGTGCAGCAGGCCAATGAATATCACATGGAAGCTCGATCGTCCGATTCCGGCGAAATTCCTGAAGAAAACGAATAAACTGGCAGTCGGGTAAAGAAGTGCTGCTCTTCTCCCCTTGGCTGTTCACGCACCGACTCGCTACAACCTGACGATATTTTATGACATATTTATGCATCTTCAAGCCGTTCACCGTTCCTTCGGATTTGCCGACACGTCTCAGTTGTAAAGCCGCATTTCGCATCTCACTTTTTCTCGTTTTATATTTTTGCCTTGTTTCCGTCGTCCTCACTTACGGCGCTGCCATCTTTGGCACATTCGTCCGAGCAAAAGAGTTTTGAATGTTTCACAATTACAATTGAAGAAACCAGCAGGCATCCCATTGCAAGCGGCGCACGCCGTTTTAAAAGCAGTATCACGGCGGCAAAAGTTCCGAACAGTGCAAACGTTACTGTGCTGCGCACACGATTCGGAGAAATCCTGATTGCAGTTGAAAACAGTATATACAACCCGGCAAGCAGGAACACGATTTTTGTTTGCGGAATCAGCGCAAGCAGGACGCCGAAAGCTGTTGCAATGCATTTGCCGCCCTTTGAACGGTCGAACGGAGCAACCGCATGACCGAGCACCGGGGCCGCAATCAGAATCGCAAAGGACAATCGGCGGACATCATAGTTTTCTTCCGCAAGAAGCACGGGCAGGAAACCCTTGAACATATCAAGAAACAGGCACAGCAGCCCGAGCGGTATCCCGCAATTTATAAATACGTTTGCAGAACCGGGATTCCCGTCCGAGCTGAGCTTTGTTACATCTTTTTTTGCGAGCAGCAGCGGCATGAATCTGCAAAACATAACTCCGCCGCAGGCAAAGCCGAACGCCGCATATGCCGCACACCGTGCAAAAGAACTTATATCCATCCTTCAGCCACCTTTGCCGCAATATCGTCCGCCGCATTCGGGTTTATGCAGGCGCGCTGCATTGCACGCATCTTTTCCGCCTTTTGTTTGTCGTCTGTTAAGCTCCACATTGCCGAAACCGCTTCACGCTCATTCGCAGCACGTATCGAAAGCCCGTGGGAGGTGAAAAAAGCAATGTTTTTTGCTTCGCATGCCGCATATGTCAGCATTTGCACGAGCGGGACGTTTGCAACAGCGGCTTCCGTGCTTGTCAATCCTCCGGGCTTGGACAGCATTACATCCGCCGCATTCATGTAGAGATTCACCTGTTTTGTGAAACTCACGGTTTTTATCCGCCCTGCCGAAGCAAATCGTTCATCAATGCTCTGCTTCAGTGAAGCGTTATGCCCCGTCAGAACGCACGCAAGGTAATCCCCGCTGCTGCACCGCTCAAGCGTGTCGCAAAGCTCAAGGATGTTTCCGCAGCCGACGCCCCCGCTCATGATGAGCATAACGGGTTTGTCCGCCGGAAGCCCGAGTGCCGCTCTTGCCGCCGCTTTTGATTCGTGTACAGCAAATTTTTTGCTTACGGGAATGCCTGTTGCGAACAGCTTCTCTTTCGGTATTCCGCATTTTGCAATTTCATCGCGCAGCTCCTCATGCGGAATAAAATACCCGTCCAGTTTTGTTTCGCCGAAAAACGGAATGCAGGTGTAATCCGTCAGCACACCGTAGCACGGAATGTTGAACCCTCCCTTTTTTCGGATTGCCGTCAACGCTTCCATCGGAAAAAGATGCGTTGAAACAACGGCATCAAATCCTTTATCTTCGATATACTCACGCAGGCCGGGAGCATACTTTGAGTTTGCATAATAAACAGGGGACACTATTCTCGTTGAACTGTAAATATCGCCTGCTTTATAAATAATCCCGAACAACGCCGGCGCTTTTCTCAGCATTGCAGTGTAGGAAGCAGAGACAATTTCACTTGCTTTGCGCCCGCGGAATATCAGCGGATCAATCAAAGTACAATCGATATTTCGTCTGTTGAATGCACCCACGAGCGCACGCGCCGCACTGTTGTGTCCTTCCCCGGTGTCGCAGCTCATTATCAGAACTTTCATTTTTTGTGTCCTTTCCTTTGTTTATTCTTATTCTGCCGCCCGAATCGCCCGGCAGAACTGCATTCTCTCCGCGGGCTGCGGCAAGCTCACTTGTCAGTCGTTATGTTTGTTTCTGTTCTTCCTGCGTCGATTTTCAACATCGGCAATCAACCTGCGAACATCATTCAGAATATCGTTATGTTCCATGGTTCGAAGTTTCGGGAATGCCGCAAGTATACGCCGCTGCTGCGCATTCAGTTTTTGAACAAACACAGCCGCTGCATTATGAACAGCGTTGTACACTTCGCTTCCGAGCCCTCCCTTATCGTGCAGCTTCAGTCCTATATCTGCCTTTACGTTTTCTGTCGCTGCGGCGAGCTCCTTAAGTTTTTTATTAAATCCCGCAATGCCGCCGATCGTGACGCATTCATCCGCCGCAATTATTGCAAACATCACCGCCGCAAGCCAATGCAGTGCAGCACGGGGAAGGCTGTTCGTAACATCGGACACAAGCGGATGAACAAGTTTTATCAGAATAACCGAAAATGCTCCGAACACAACCGCACCGAGCAGGCAGACGCGTCCGTTAATGTTGAATTTGCGTTTTGAATAATCCCACCAACGCGCATGAAAAAGTTTTTCCATGATGTATGAGGTGAAATATTCCAGAGAACATGTTACAATTGCACCGAGGAAAAACAGCAGCACAGGGTTTTGAACTTTTCCGAGTATCAGAATGTCGAGCACTGCCCCCCAGCCGTAAATCGGGCAGTACGGACCGTTAAGGAAGCCGCGGTTAATGAACTTATGCGCACGAACAGAACACAGCGTGCTTTCGTAAATCCAACCTACCACACTGTAAAAGAAGAGCCAAATTATGTATTTTTCGACATTTTCAAGAAGCATATTTCTCTCCGTATCCGTTTTAACTGCGCCGCAGCACAGAGCCTTCGGCTGTTTTGCGGCAAATTCAGGCACAGGGCTTGACCTTTTGCCATCGGTTACATTATAATTCAATTGCGGAGTTTCGACAATGGTTTAGTTGAAATACATTCGTCAGCGGATAACCCAAAAGTTCTGAAGTGAGCAACGGTTTGCAGTTGTTTCACATTTCATACGTTTTTTTATCCGTTGCCGCTCCGTTAAGCGGTTATTGCCGAATCCTTGGAAAGGTTTTGATTAATAATGGCAAACATATTTGACTATCTCATATGGCGCGGCGACCTTCCTCTCTCCGTCAGTCCTTTCAACGAGGTTGACGGTGCCGTTTTTGCACGGCTGAGCTATTTGCCGTTTGAGCTTATCATGCCCTGTGACTCCCCTGTTTCCGTCACCATTGCGGATGCCGCAGCGGCGCTTATTTCGCTGAACATAAAAAAGCCGGGCTCCCTGCGCAAGGAAAACGATGCAAAACTGCTTGAAATGCTTTTAAACAGCCGCCGGTTTCGGGATATTGAGCTCTTCGGCTACTCACACCTTTTTGATGCCGCAACGCAAACTCAGTTTTCCGCCGTCACATTCCGTCCGAGCAAGAACAAGCTGTATGTTTTTTTTCGCGGAACCGACAGCACGCTTGTCGGTTGGAAGGAGGATTTCAACATGTGTTTTGTCTGTCCCGTTCCTGCCCAAAGCAATGCCGTTGACTATCTGAACCGTATTGCCGCTTCAAACGGCGGCGATATAACCGTCGGCGGTCACTCAAAAGGCGGCAACCTCGCCGTTTATGCCTCAGCATTTTGCGAACAGGCTGCCCGCCGCCGAATCACTCATATTTATAATTATGACGGCCCGGGCTTCACGGAAGATGTTTTGAATTCGGACAGCTACAAAAGCATCTGCGTGCTTGTGAACACTTTCGTTCCGCAGTCATCCGTCGTCGGCATGCTTCTCGGTCACGAAGAAAAGTATACAATCATTCACAGTACCGAAAGCGGAATCATGCAGCACGATATTTATTCCTGGGAACTGTTGTGCGACAAGTTCACCTATCTTGAAAAGGTCAACAACAGCAGCATGTTTATCGACTTCACGCTCAAGCATTGGCTCGCAGGAATGGATAACAGGCAGCGTGAGCAATTTGTCGATACCGTTTACGCCGTTATGCAGGATACAAATGCAAAGACGCTCCGAGATATTTCAGACAATTGGTTCGTATGCGTCAAAACAATGCTCCGCTCGCTTAAAAATATGGATGAGGATACCCGCAAATCCGTTTCGCATGCACTTCGTCTGCTTCTGCGCAGTGCAAAGATCGGACTTGCACAGATGATGCAGAATAAATAATTGTTTTGAATTAAGTGTGCGAATTTCGACATTCATCGGCTAAGGTCAGTATTTAATATAATGAAACGTTTTTTTATCAAGAATGCCTCTTTGCTGCTCCCCTGCGGACTGCAAACGGGGAGTATCGAGTTTGACAGCACAATCACTGCATTGCGCCGAAGCAACGATTCCTGTGCATCTGATTGCGAATGCGAAACGCTCGATGCGCACGGCGGCTTTGTTGTTCCCGGACTTTTTGATATCCACACGCACGGGGCATGCGGCGCAGATTTTTCGGATGCGGATTTTTCGGACGGAAATGTATTGAACGACATTCACGAATGTAACGTTCACGAATGTAACATTCACGAATGCAATGAGTTTGATATCGATAGTTTTCCGCTCGATTCCCCGCTTTTCCGCCTTTCACGATACTATCTCAGCCAAGGCGTAACCTCCTTCCTTGCAACAACAATGACTTTATGTGCAGAGGAGCTTTTTGCCGCCATGCATTCAATCGATGCGTTCTGCCGTATGCGCGCGGAATTTATCAAGCGCACTCCGAAGAAGCTGCATCACTTTGCAGGCGCAAAATGCATCGGCATAAATCTTGAGGGGCCTTTTCTCAGCAGCAGTAAGCGCGGGTCGCAGGCCGAATGCAATCTTCTTGCGCCCGATGCAGCATTGTTTCATCAGCTTAATGCCGCAAGCGGCGGTCGGATAAAACTCGTCACCGTTGCGCCCGAACTGCCCGGTGCGTTTGAATTCATTCGCAGCGTTTCGGGCTGCTGCACCGTTTCGGAAGGCCACAGTGCGGCTGACTACAACACGGCAATTGCCGCATTTCGAGCCGGAGCTTCCCATGTTACGCATATTTTCAACGGCATGAACGACTGTCTGCACCGTTCTCCCGGTATTGCAGGCGCGGCAGCAGATCTCGGAATTCCAGTTGAACTTATCTGTGACGGGCTGCATGTTCACCCTGCCGTGGTTCGCGGAGTTTTTCGGGTCTTCGGCAAAAAAACCTGCCTGATATCGGATTCGCTGCGCTGCGCAGGAATGCCCGACGGTCGGTACAGCTTGGGCGGGCAGGAATTCGTTTTGTCCGACGGATGCGCCGCTCTTGCGGACGGCACGCTTGCGGGTTCTGCAATATCCCTTGCCGATGCGGTTCGCAACGCTGTTTCGTTCGGCATTTCGCCGTCCGACGCATTCTTTGCTGCATCGTATGCACCTTTCGCCTCCGTTTTCGGCGATTCCGCTCCGTTTGGACTTGAGTGCGGCCGTGCTGCGGATCTTGCTGTGTTTGATGCGAATTTAAACCTTAAAGCCGTGTTTATGGACGGCGAAAGAATGCTCTGAGCAAAGGGGTCACCGGCGCAGCTCCTTTTTCCGCGAAATATATTTGCCGTTGTAGTTTTTTTCGGATATCAAACAACGGTTGCTTGCGAATGATGCTTCTTTTTGATACAATAAATATAATGGCTTCGGAGAGCCTCGGGGGTATGCGTATGAAATACAGCATTGCAATATGCGACGACAGTAAAACCGATGCAGCACTCGTGCAGTCGTTTTTGCTTGAATGGGCAAAACAGCGCGGTACGGAGGTTGAGATTGAGGTTTTCCCTTCTGCGGAAAGCTTTCTTTTTCGTTACGACGAGTATAAAGCTTTCGATATCCTGCTTTTTGATGTTGAAATGAGCGGGATGGACGGTGTGTCGGCGGCGCGTAAGGTTCGCCGCGAAAATGAAGCTGTTCAAATCGTGTTCATCACCGGCTATTCGGATTATATTGCCGAGGGTTACGATGTTGCCGCACTGCATTATCTCATGAAACCGCTCAACAAGGAAAAATTCTTCTCCGTTTTGAACCGTGCGGCTCAAAAAATCACGCAGAACGAACGCTGCATATGCTTTGAGAGCGGCGGCGAAATGCTTCGCATTCCGGTATACGAGATACACTACCTTGAAGTTTTCCGCAATTATGTTACCGTTCACGCAAAGCGCGAATACACGGTCAAGCGCACATTAAGCGAGTTTGAGCAGGAGCTCGGCAGCGGTTTTCACCGCATCGGAAGAGCCGTTATTGTGAACCTTAAGTTCGTTGCACACGTTACAAAAACCGAGGTTCAGCTTTCGGACGGAACCGCGCTTCCCCTTCCCCGCGGCGCATACGAACCGCTTAACCGTGCGATAATTGCGCACTTGTGAAACAGATTTTCCATATATACGGAGTGAAATCAATGAAAAGCCTTTTAAAGTGCATTTTAAAAAAGCATTATGACAGGCAGCTTGAAGCCGACCAAAATGAGTTTATTGAGACGCATTATCGCGAAGTTGAAAACATGTATCAAAAAATGCGCGGATGGCGGCACGATTATCACAACCATATTCAAACGCTCAAGTTTCTTGCCGCAAACAATGATATTGTCGGAATAAGGGAATATCTGAACGAGCTCGATACGAACCTTTCGATTCTTGACAGTTCGATCCGAACGGGAAACTCCATGGCGGATGCAATTTTGAACAGCAAAGTTTCACTTGCAAAAGCACGGGAAATCGATGTCCGCGTTGATGCACATATTCCCGTGAAACTTAAAATATCCGAAATTGACCTGTGCTGCATTCTCGGAAATCTGTTCGACAATGCAATCGATGCAAGCATGGCTCTCCCGCCGCAAAACAGGCTCATCCGTGTTTATATGGACATGAAGGGCAGCTGGCTCTATATCTCGTTTACAAATTTCACCTCTCAAAAAAAGCTCGGCAAACTCGGCCGCGTTTTTGCAACAACAAAGGGTTTGGGACACGGTCTCGGGCTTTCCCGCATTGAAAATATCGTTGAAAAGCATGACGGATATTTGAGCTTTAACTCCGAAGACGGAGCGTTCACTGCGGAAATACTTCTTCCGCAGGAATAATTGCCTGTATTTTCACTTATCTTTTTCACACATTCGATGCAATATTGCATTCGAATGTTTTTTGCTTCACATCACGCAGAGCCTTACTCCGCCCGCCTTCTGCGGCAGCAAAACTGCAATTCGTCCCCGCCAATCAACAATTCGTCCCCGAAATATGCAGCTCGACCGAATTTCGGCTATAATGCAAACATCAAAAAGCTGAAAGGCGGTTGATACAATGGACAAAAGAACAAAAAAAGAAATTCAATCCAAACACGGCGCAAAAAAAACACCGAAACCGAAGTACAATCTTTGGCAGAACACGGGATTCATGCTGCGCACATCCCGAAAGTATGCAAAGAGTGTTTTCCCGCTCTGCATCGTGCTTGCATTGCTCAGCGCGGGCAAAAGCGTTGCCGAACTGCTTATTGCACCTGCAATTCTGAACAAAATCGAGCTTTCCGCATCCCTCGGCAGTGTTGTTTTCACAATTGCGGCATTTGCCTTGGTGCTCATGCTGCTTTCCGGGCTTCGGTCCTATGTTGATACGAATGCGCTGTTCGGAAGAATCGCCGTTCGGAGCCAGGGAATCTATCTCAGCATTTCCCGCAAATATGCCGAAACATCCTATCCGAACCTTTTGAACACGGATTTTCTTGCCCTCGGAAAAAAGGCAAGTGCTGCCTGCGACGCCAACTCAGAGGCCTCCGAAGCCATCTGGACGACTCTGACGGATCTGATGACGTCATGTATCGGCTTTGTCGTTTATCTTGCTTTGCTGACGAACCTTAACCTTTGGCTTGCCGCACTTGTTGCCGCAACAACGGCTGTCAGCTATTTTGCAAGCAAACGCATCAACGAATGGGGCTATCTCCATCGCAGCGAAGAGCTTGAGCTTACAAAAAAGATCGAATACGCAAACAAAACCGCAACATCGCGCGAGTTTGCTAAGGATATCCGCATGTTCGGCCTGCGCGGCTGGTTGGAAGATCTTTGGGGCAGCACAATGCGCCTGTACAGTGCGTTTTGTGCAAAGCGCGAGCGCAAATATATTTGGGCAAATATCATTGATATCGTTCTGACTTTTTTGCGCAACGGCATCGCTTATGCGTTTCTTATCGGAATCACCGTCAAAAACGGATTGCCTGCCTCCCAATTTCTTCTGTACTTTGCTGCACTGAGCGGCTTTGCACAGTGGGTCGTTGAGATTCTGGATAAGCTATCCGTAATGCACAAGCAGAGCCTTGATATTTCCACGATTCGCGAATTTCTTGATTGGGACGAGCCTTTCGACCTTAACGGCGGCGAAAGAATCGCTTTTGAACCGAACAAACAATATGAAATCAGGCTTGATGATGTTTCCTTCCGCTATCCGAAAGCGGATAAAGACACGCTCTCTCACATTAACCTGACCGTTCATCCGGGTGAAAAGCTTGCAATTGTCGGTCTTAACGGCGCAGGCAAAACAACGCTCGTGAAGCTTGTGTGCGGTTTTCTTGACCCGACCGAAGGACGCATACTGCTTAACGGAGAAGATATCCGCAAGTTTAACCGCAACGACTATTACGCGCTCTTTTCGGCTGTTTTCCAGGAATTCTCCGTGCTTGACGTCACCGTTAAGGAAAACGTTGCCCAATGTGTTGACGGAATCGATGAAGCCCGCGTTTGGCAGTGCATTGATAAGGCAGGTCTGACCGAAAAAATCAAGTCCCTCCCCAAGGGCATTGAAACGCATCTCGGCAGGCGTGTGTTTAAGGACGGAGTTGAGTTCTCCGGCGGGCAGACGCAGAGGCTCATGCTTGCAAGGGCATTGTATAAAAACGCACCGATACTCGTGCTTGACGAACCTACCGCTGCACTTGACCCGATTGCAGAAAATGACATCTATCAAAAATACAATGATATGACGCACGGACGAACCTCGTTCTTCATCTCTCACCGCCTTGCCTCAACGCGTTTTTGCGACAGAATCATTTTTGTTGACGGCGGAAAAATTGCAGAGGAAGGCACACATGACGAGCTTTTGAAAAACGGCGGAGGCTATGCCTATCTGTTTGAAGTTCAAAGCAAGTACTACCGCAGTGACAATCAGGACGGCACGTCAGACGGTTCTCCCGACGCCGCAATCAAATGAAAGGAGTGAGTGAAAATGAGTAACAATACCAACAAAAAAACAAGTTTCGCCGCTGCGTTCAAAAACAATTTGCGCGCATGGAAAATACTGTTCAAACCCTGCAAAGGAATATTTGTTTCGATATTTTTGAGCGCACTCACAGCCGCCGCAAGCCCGCTTGTGACGATCTGGTTTTCAGCTCAGCTGCTGAATGAGCTTGCAGGCAGCAGAAACCCTGCCGCACTCCGCAATTGGGTTTTGCTGACGCTCGGCGCGACCGCCGGGATAATGCTGCTCAATGCGATTTTGCAGCATTGGCGCGAAGCGGAGGAATCCACTTTTTATGCCAAGATGCAGTCCGTATTCGGCAAAAAAAGACTTGATATGGATTTTCCGAATGCTGACAGTCAGCGCGTCTATGAGCTTCAATCGCAGATATGGCAAAGCCAGAACTTCACCGGATACGGCCTTAGGCAATCGATTGAAATCTTTCGCTCCGGCTGCAATGCACTGTTTCAGATCATCGGCGGCATCGGACTTTCCCTCGGTTTGTTCTTTGCAAAGATTCCTCAGGCATCCGGGCTCGGCTTTTTGAACTCTCCGCTCTTCACCATCGGTTTTATTGCCCTTCTGTTTGCGGCTGCACTTGCTGCGCCCGTCTGCGCAACAAAAGGCAACTCCTATTGGGAACGCAACGATGAACAGGGCACTTTCGGCAATCGCGTGTTCGGCTATTTTTCAAGCGCCTCCTCCAACAGAGCCCGAATGGCGGATATGCGCTTTTATAAGCAGCAGGCCATTGCCGAAAATTACCTTGAAAAGAACAATACATTCAGCATGAAATCCACCTTTGCACAATATGCAAAGGGACCCATGGGACTGCTCATTGCTCTTTCAAGCTGCGTGTCCGCATTTCTGACCGGTCTGATTTATCTGCTTGTTTGCATAAAGGCGTGGGCGGGCGCATTCGGTCTCGGCACCGCAACGCAGTATATCGGTTCGGTAACAAGCTTTTTCGGAGGCTTCTCGGAACTGATGAAATGCATCGGCGTGATGCGGATCAATTCAAGTTTCCTTGACACAGTGTTTGAGCTTTTGGATACTCCGAACACAATGTATCAGGGCAGCCTCACCACCGAAAAGCGCAGCGATATTCAGTATGATGTTGAATTTCGTGATGTGTCGTTCAAATATCCCGGCAGTGAAGCGTATGCACTCCGCCATGTGAACATGAAATTCAAAGTGGGCAGCCGTCTCGCAGTTGTGGGAATGAACGGCAGCGGCAAAACAACCTTCATAAAGCTGCTTTGCCGCCTGTATGACCCGACCGAAGGCGAAATACTGCTCAACGGCATCAATATTCGAAAATATCGTTACGATGACTACATGAAGATATTCTCTGTGGTATTTCAGGATTTCCAACTTCTGGCACTGCCCCTCGGGCAGAACGTTGCAGCAAGCCAAACATACGATGCCGCACGTGTGCTCGATTGTCTTAACAAGGCAGGGTTCGGCGAGAAGCTTGCAAAAATGCCGCACGGACTTGATACGTACCTTTATAAGAGCGTCGATACGGAAGGCGTTGACGTTTCCGGCGGTGAAGCGCAAAAAATCGCCATTGCACGCGCATTGTACAAGGATTCGCCGTTCATTATCCTTGATGAACCGACGGCCGCACTTGACCCGATCGCCGAAGCGGAGATTTATTCAAAATTCGATGAAATTGCAGGTGATAAGACTGCGGTTTACATCAGCCACCGCCTCTCCTCCTGCAAATTCTGTGATGAGATCGCCGTGTTTGACAGCGGCAGCGTGATTCAGCAGGGCACCCATTCCGACCTGCTTGCGGATGAAAGCGGCAAATACTTTGAACTTTGGAATGCTCAGGCACAATATTACAAAAAAGATACTGTTCAGCCGGCATAACGCCGTCATACTGTTCAATTCCGTTCAGTCGGACCGCATGCCCCTTTCCGGCTGAAATTTAAGAGCGACGATGCACAAAGCTGCACCGCCGCTCTTTTGTGTGTTCTGCAAACGACTTAAGTGGTTTTTAATTTTTCATAGATTTATCTTTGCTTATTGTACCTGCACACAGTTGCCGCGGGATCTTTTCCGCACTTCAGCTCTTTAATGCTGCGCAAAATACGCCTTGCCGGTGCGCGGCATTTCCGCTCTGCTAAGATTTTATCAGGAAACTGAGTGTTAAATACATCGCTTATAACAGCCGAAATTTGCCGAACGTTCATGTTCGGTTCGATCCGCACAGCTATCATTGCCGCCTCAGCCCCGAATTCATGGACCGATGCACAGCAGCAGGACACAAGTCCATGGGGATACCATTCATCTATTATCGTCTTTACAGCTTCGTAGATCGAACTGTCAAAGTCCATATTCCCCCTCCTGCGAATTCAAAAAAATAATATGTTCAAAATTTGAAAACAAACAATAAAATATCTCAGGTTAACTGTTTGAAAAATAAGCGAACAGTCAAGCAGTGTTATATTTTTGAAGGCAGGTGCAGTTTCACGCACCAATAAAAACCTTGCCCGCATTCCGGTGCAACAGTCTTCAATGATGCTATATTACAACATTTATATTCTCTTGTCAAGCATTTTTTTACCTGAATATCAATTTCGGCATTAATTATTTTTCAGTTGCTGACATAAACACGGTTTGCACGCTCAGTGACGAGACAGGTCAATTCATAGTTTATGGTTCCCACAATTTGAGCCACGGCTTCAATGCTCATGCCGCCCCGCCCAAACAGAATCGCTTCATCACCCTGCCGCACATCGCCGCCGGTTACATCCGCCATGCAGACATCCATGCATATGCGCCCGATCTGGTTGTATGCTTTTCCGTTTATGAAAACCTTTCCCATGTTCGAAAGCCTGCGCGGATAGCCGTCCGCATACCCCGCGGGAATTACGGCACTTGTGATGCCTTCCTCGGCGCGATATGTTCTTCCGTAGCTCACGGTTGCGCCCTTTGGCAGATTTCGAACCTGTGAAACGCGCGCTTTGAGCGTCATAACCGGCTTAAGCGGGCCGTTCTCGACCGGTTCGCTGTCGGGATACATGCCGTAAAGCATAATACCTTCGCGAACGGAATCGAAATGCTTCACATCCGTCAATATTGCAGCAGAGTTGCTCACATGGCAGTTTTTGATTCGAATGCCGCGCGCGGCAAGCCCGTTAAAAACGGCAAGATAATTGTTGTATTGAAAATCGGTGAAAGCCTTTTGCGAAGGGTCGTCCGCAACGGCAAAATGCGTATACATTCCGACAGTATCAAGGTTTTCCATGTGATAAATGCGCTCCGCCGCCTCAACAGCCTCGGAGTGGTTGCTCTGGGCGAATATGCCTATGCGTGACATACCCGTGTCAAGTGCGATATGGACCATCACCTTGACCCCGAGCCTGCCTGCCGCACAATTCAGCGCAGCAGCATGAGCTTCGTCCACAACGGTCTGTTCGATATTCAGCCTGCTGAGGGTTTCAGCATATTCGGGAGCGGTGTAACCGAGTATCAGAATCGGAATCGTGATGCCGTTCTCACGCAGCTCGACAGCTTCGCTCAGCGCCGCAACCGCGAACATTTCAGCCCCGTGCTGCTGCAGGAATTGCCCGCATTTAACCGCGCCGTGTCCGTACGCATCCGCTTTCAGAACGCATATAACCCTGCGGTCGGAACGTTTTTTTGCATATTCAAAATTATGCTTAAGCGCGCCGAGATCGATCTCCGCCCAAGCTCTTGTTGTTTCGCTTACTGAATCGTTACAATTTGCGGAATACATCTTTTTGAATTCCCTTCCCCCGTCGGCAGCACGGGCTTGTTTTGCCTGTTTTTGTATCTGAAACCGATACTTTCTTACGCCGCATTATGTGCAAGGCACTCCGTCAGCCCTTCATACGCGAGATAAAGCGCAACAAGTATGATAATTATGCCGAGTACAATGCGAATTACTCTGCTTATTTTTTCATACTTTGCATTTGAAGTTAATCTTTGAACAAAGCCAACGCTTGTGCCTGCCGCCACAGACAGCACTGCATGTCCTGCCGAAAACAGGAGCAAAAGAATAAATCCGAACAGAACATTCCCGCCGCCCGCATCAGCAGCAATCGCCATCAAAGCAAAAACTATCGGCAGCGCACAGTGCGAAGCAAACAATCCGGCAATTATTCCGGAGATGAACGCACCGACGCCGCCTGTTAAACGGCTTTTTGCCAGCACCGAATTGCCGGAAGGAATGATTCGAATTACCTCCCACATCTGAAGTGCCATCAGCACAAGCAATATGCTCATCGCAAAATGAAGGACGGTTTCGGCGCGTTCCAAAAGCCCGCCCAGTGCTGAAGCAAGCATTCCGAGAATGCAGAAAGTTACGGTTGAACCAACGGCAAACAGAATGCTCAACAGCAATGCACGGCGCGAACTCTTTCCGTTCTGCGGCAAATCCTGCCCGCCGACAAAACCTATCACCAAAGGTATAGTTGACAATGAGCACGGCATGAGCGAGGTCAACACGCCTGAAACAATTGCAATAACAGGTGCAAGCCAAAGCTTGTCCGCAACCGCTTCTGCCAATGATTTCAAGAATTCGTTCATCCTCTCCTCCTTGTCCGATCTGTTCTCAGTGCTTTTGCGTCAGTCCGCACAGGCTGCCGCTTCTGCCGATTATTTCCACTCAATTGTCTGCGACTGCCTGCGGGATCGCAAGCAGTTGTTTCTTCGAATCAGTTTCGGTCGATTGTCTGTGACCGCTTAATTTTACTCGGTTGTCTGTTACTGCTTGCGGAACCGCAAGCATCCGTTTCGGCGAGTTAATTTTACTCGATTGTCTGTGACTGCCTGCGGGACCGCAAGCAGCTGTTTCTTCGAATCAGTTTCGGTCGATTGTCTGTGACCGCTTAATTTTACTCGATTGTCTGTGACTGCTTGCGGGACCGCAAGCATCTGTTTCGGCAAGTTAATCTTACTCGATTGTCTGTGACTGCTTGCGGTTAAATTCCTTTATCCGCTGGTCCTTCGTCAAAAGGCGTTTACGCATACGGATATTCTTCGGCGTTACCTCAACCAGCTCATCGTCACGAATAAACTCCATGCACTGTTCAAGGCTTAAATCAACCGGCGGTGTAAGACGCAGAGCTTCATCCGAACCGGAAGCGCGCATATTCGTGACATGTTTACGTTTGCAAACGTTAACAACAATATCTTCGTTGCGGGAACATTCACCCACAATTTGTCCCTCGTAAATCGGATCTCCGGGACGAACAAACAGTCTTCCGCGTTCCTGAGTGTTAAACAGACCGTATGAGTTCGCCTCGCCGGATTCGGAAGCGATAAGCGAACCGCGTGTACGCTCCGCAATTTCGCCCGTGTAAGGTTCATAATCCTTAAATATATGGCTCATTACGCCGTTGCCTCTTGTGTCGGTCAGAAGCTCACTGCGATAGCCCATCAGTCCGCGCGCAGGTATATCGAAAATCAAGCGAACACTTCCCTCGTTTTCGTTAATCATGTTGTTCAGAACAGCGCGCCGCGTTCCGAGTTTTTCCATAACCGTGCCCATGTATTCCTGCGGGACGTCGATTGTCAGCTCCTCGATGGGCTCAAGCAGATGCCCCTGCTCGTCGCGCTTCATTATTACTTTCGGACGGGAAACTGCAAATTCAAAGTCCTGCCTGCGCATGGTTTCGATAAGAATCGACAAATGCAGCTCACCCCTGCCGCTGACTTTGAAAGCATCGGTTGAAGAAGTGGGTTCAACCCGCATTGAAACATTCGTTTCCACCTCTTTAAACAGGCGGTCGCGCAGATTGCGTGAAGTTACGTATTTTCCCTCTCTGCCCGCAAAAGGACTTGTATTGACTATGAAATCCATGCTTACAGTCGGTTCGTCGATATGAACAAAAGGCAGCGGTTCAACACATGCGGTGTCACATACCGTTTCACCGATTGAAATCCCGGGGATCCCTGCAACGGCAACGATATCACCCGCGCCGACGGACTCCGCCTCAACGCGCTTCAATCCCTCGAACCTATACAGGCGGGAAAGCTTTGCCTCACGGGGAACACCGCCGAGGGCACAGACCGTCACGGCACGGTTGCGGTTTGCAACACCGCGTTCGATCCTGCCGACGCCTATCCTGCCGACATAGTCATCGTAATCAATCGTTGAAATAAGCAGCTGAAGAGGTGCGTCTTCATCACCTCCCGGAGCGGGAACATGGTTGATAATCGTGTCAAACACAGGCTGCATGTTCTCCGTCATTTCATCGGGTTCAAAGCCTGAAACTCCGTTGCGTGCCGAAGCATATACTATCGGGAAATCCAGCTGTTCTTCGCTTGCGCCGAGTTCGATGAAAAGATCCAGTGTTTCGTCCACGACCTCGTACGGGCGCGCACCGGGACGATCAACCTTGTTGATGACAACAACAGGCACCTTGCCCAATTCCAATGCTTTGCGCAAAACGAACCTTGTCTGCGGCATGCAGCCCTCAAATGCATCAACAAGCAACAGCACGCCGTCAACCATTTTCAGAATGCGTTCAACCTCGCCGCCGAAATCGGCATGGCCGGGAGTGTCAACAATGTTTATGCGATAGCCTTTGTAGTTTACCGCCGTATTTTTGGAAAGAATTGTGATGCCTCGCTCACGTTCAAGGTCATTGGAGTCCATTACCCTGTCCTGCACCTGTTCATTGGTGCGAAAAACACCGCTCTGCCGCAGAAGCTGATCAACAAGGGTCGTTTTACCGTGGTCAACATGCGCAATGATCGCAACGTTGCGAATCTTTTCGTTCATAATATTACAGTTACCGCTTCCGCCGCTGCGAAAGCGTCCTTTCAGCTATTTTTAATATTCAAATGCTTCACTTTCACCGAAAATATCGGCTCAGCAATCGGTGTTTTTGTTCATCTTCCCGATTTTTCACAACTTATTATTTTACAACCTCTTTTGCGGCATTGCAAGAGGTTTGAACATTATATCATTTCGATTACCCTCCCGGAGCATTCGTATGGTTCAATATATTGCTATTTGCATTGATATATGGTAGAATTCTTTTTGCTGAAGCAGCAGCTGTTTCAAAGATGTGCTATTAAATTATAAAAAAGTTAAGTTTCGTTTTGCGCAAGCAAGCGGCAGGGAGGAAACAATGAGTACGATTCGTGACATATCACTTGCTCCTTTGGGGCATAAACGTATTGAATGGGTTAAGGACTTTATGCCCGTTTTGAGTACACTGCGGGAACGTTTTGTCCGCGAGCAGCCTTTCCGCGGGCTGCGGATTTCGGTATGCGTTCACCTTGAAGCAAAGACCGCATATCTTGCACTCGTACTGCGCGACGGCGGTGCAACAGTTTCCGTGACCGGAAGCAATCCGCTTTCAACAAAGGACGACATTTGTGCCGCACTTGTCGAGGACGGGATGGATGTTCATGCATTTTTCGGCGCAACCGAAGAAGAGTATTATGAACATATTCGCCGCGTCCTTGAGTTCAAACCGCATATCATTATTGATGACGGCGGTGAATTTGTGACGATGCTTACCGAAAAGCATCCGGAATATGCAGAATGCCTTATCGGCGGCTGTGAAGAAACGACCACCGGCATTCACAAGCTCCGTGCACGGGCCAAGGACGGCTCACTGCCCTTCCCCATGCTTGCGGTCAATGATGCTGATTGCAAACACCTTTTTGACAACCGCCACGGCACGGGGCAAAGCGTTTGGGACGGAATCATGTACACGACAAACAACATGGTAACCGGGCGCACCGTTGTCGTTGCAGGGTACGGTTTTTGTTCAAACGGCATTGCAATGCGCGCAAAAGGACTGGGCGCAAATGTTATTGTTACGGAAGTAAATCCTTTCCGCGCACTTGAAGCGGTAATGGACGGATTCCGCGTTATGACTATGGATGAGGCAGCACCTATCGGCGATATTTTTGTTACCGCTACCGGCTGCCGCGACGTCATTACCGCAAGGCATTTCGAAAAGATGAAGCATAATGCCATTCTTGCCAACGCCGGGCATTTTGATGTTGAAGTCAGCAAAGAAGATCTTGAGAAAATTGCTGTTGAAAAAATCGAGCGCAAACCTTTCATAACCGGATACAGAACGGCAGACGGACGCATACTGAACCTGCTTGCGGACGGGAGGCTCGTTAATATCGTTGCAGGCAACGGACACCCTGCGGAAATAATGGATCTCAGCTTTGCAATTCAGGCTCTTTCCGCATGCTGGCTTGCAAAACACGGAAGAGAAACGGCACCCGGGCTTTACGATGTTCCGAAGCAGATAGACAATGAAGTTATTCGCATGAAGCTTGATGCAATGGGGCTGCATATCGATTCGCTGACACCGGAGCAGGAAGCCTACCTTAACGGGAAATAATCTTATTGAATATTCGAATCAACGGATTAATTCTTTCAGAAATTCCATATGTCAATCATGCCGGACTGCCCTTGCGGTTTGTCCGGTTTTTTTTGCATCAACGCACCTGAATTACCGTGCTGCGCTTAAGATTAAGAAATCGCTGCACATTAATCCGCATCGCAATCATCGTCACGCCGGGCATTTTGGTTTTTATTGAAAATATGTATATTGCCCGCATTTTTTGCAGATGCTTTTCATATCATTTGACAAGCACAGGGAGGTATTGTAAAATATGGATAAGCACAGCAAAAAAGCATTCAGCGACGAACCCGCCGCAGCACTGCGCAAATGGAAAGCTGCAATGGCAAGGTTTGATGCCGCTGCACCGGATGAAGCAAAAATCGTTGCGCTTGAAGTCGAAGCGGCGCGAAGGCGATATATTTTTTTGCTGGAGCAAAGGCGTGCAGAGCAATAGGCGTGTGCATGCTCAATGCCGGCAGCCGATTCGGGTTAAGATTTTTCTGTCTGTTCCCGCCGGTTACCGATGCAGCGATTGTTCGAACGCCAAGATTAAAATCAACCGGAAAGGATACTCTTTTTATGGCTCCTCAGATTCTGACGTTCATCATCGTGCTTGCGGTTATATTTATCATTTTCAAAATTTTCAACCTGAGCATCAAGATTTTTTTCAAACTGCTTATCAATGCACTTATCGGTGCAGCGCTGCTGTTTGTTTTTAACTTTGTTTTTGCAGGTTTGCTGAATCTAAGCTTCTTTTATATCAATATAACATGGCTGACGGCACTTATAACCGGCATATTCGGAGTTCCCGGCGTTGTTGTTTTGCTCATCATCGGATTGCTCTGATGCAAGCCTTTGAAGTTTTCGGTAATTCGGCCTTTTGGAGTAAAACATGTTTACCTACAGTGATTATGTTGAAAGCGCGGCAGTTCTGCGCGAAAAACTGAGCGGATTTGAACCCGATGTGCTTATTATACTCGGTTCCGGACTGGGTTCGCTCGGTGAAAATGTTCAAAATCCGATTTTCATTGACTACGGGGAGATTCCGCGCATGCGGACAAGCACCGCAATCGGTCATAAAGGGCGCTTCATTGCGGGTTTGCTCGGCGGCAAGCGTGTGCTTTTAATGCAGGGTCGACTTCATATTTACGAAGGATGGTCGGCAGAGGAAGTTGTCTTCCCCGTCAGGCTCGCAAAGCTTATCGGCATTGACAAAATGATCATAACCAATGCGGCAGGCGGAATAAACCGTGATTTTAAAGTCGGTGAGCTGATGCTCATTTCTGATTTTATCAAATTCAACTGTGTCAACCCGCTGGCAGGTCGGAATATAGACGAGTTCGGCCCGCGGTTCCCGGATATGAGCCGCGTTTTTGACAGGGACTACATGGAACTTTTCCGTTCAGTATGTGCGGATGCTCGGGAAAACGTGCGCGAAGGCGTGTATTTCTACTGCATGGGTCCGAATTACGAAACACCGGCCGAAATTCGTGCAATGCGTACACTCGGTGCGGATGCAGTCGGAATGAGCACCGTCCCTGAGTGCATTGCAGCGCGGCATTGCGGAATGCGGATTTTGGGCATAACGCTTATTACAAACATGGCTGCCGGAATTTTGGACAAACCGTTGTCCGGTGAAGAGGTCATTGAAGCCGGAAACGCCGCAAGCAAACGCTTCGTTTCGCACGTTGCGGAGTTTTTAAGGCGCATGCCGCTTGATTAACCGAACATCTGCTCCATGCCGGCTCTGCCGAAGCATTTACGGCTGTGAGTCGGCTTTGTTGGTTTAAATTGAATTATGTTGGATATTTTAATTAAAAACGCAAACATCATCACAATGAACGATGCACTGCCTGTTATTTCGGGCGGCTGCATCGGCATAGAAAACGGGAAAATCAGCTTTGTTTCCGACAAGAATTCGCCCGAAATGCAAATTGCGGCCGAACGCATCATCGACGCTGACGGCAATATTGTCATGCCCGGGCTTATCAATACCCATGCGCACACAGCGATGTGCATAATGCGCGGTTATGCGGATGATTACGCACTTAATGACTGGCTTTTCAAGAAAATATTCCCCGTTGAAGGCAGGCTCACGCGCGAAGCAGTGCTTGCAGGCGTTCGTTTGGGAATTGCGGAAATGCTCGCAAGCGGAACAACTTCTTTTTCCGATATGTATTTTTTTGAACCTGATTCCGCCGCTGTTGCAGCCGAAATCGGCATTCGCGCTTCGCTCTGCAATTCCGTGCTCGCTCTCGGCGATGATTATGATTTTGAACAGGACAGAGCCGTTATTGAAACGCGTGCATTGATTCGGGACTGGCATCTTGCCGCAAACGGGCGCATTCGTGCCGACGTCGGCATACATGCCGAATACACATCCCGACCCGAGCATTGGCGCAAGGTTTCGGAGCTTGCCGAAAAGCATAATCTTGTGACGCAAATTCACCTTTCCGAAACAAAACGCGAAACCGATGAATGCATCGCACGCTATGGCAAAACCCCAACCGAAATTCTCAACGAAAACGGTGTTTTCAACACACGCACACTTGCGGCGCACGGAGTTTATTTGACGAATCGGGATATGAGTATTATTGCTCGGCGCGGCGTCTCCGTTGCACACAACCCCGTATCAAACCTTAAGCTCGCAAGCGGTATTGCGAATGTCACCGCGATGCTCAAAAGCGGAGTCAACGTTTCCCTCGGCACGGACGGCTGCGCCTCAAACAATTCGCACGATTTGTTCGAAGAGTTGAAGCTCGCCGCACTGCTTGCAAAAGGCACAAGCCTTGACCCAACGGCCGTTCCCGCATATTCTGCGCTGAAACTCGCAACCGTGAACGGAGCGTATGCACAGGGAAGAGAGAACGAGATCGGGCGGCTGATTCCCGGGTTTGATGCCGATATAATCATGGTTAACACACATTCTCCCCGTCTGCGTCCCGTTTATGATCCATGCGGAACCGTCGTCTATTCCGCCTGCGGTTCTGACGTTTGCCTTACGATCGTTCAGGGAAAAATTCTGTATGAAAACGGACGGTGGTTCACTGTTGATGTTTCAAAAGCAATTGAGGATGCCGAACGTTTCGGTGTTCCTCAGGTTCTCGGCAAGTGAAACACAGTTAAATAAGCAACAAGGCTCAATGCCTGCAAGTCATTAATTTGACCGCCGACATTGAGCCCTTTATTATTTTCAAATCGTTTTCGGTTTTAAATCAAAACCCGCTCCGTAAATATCGCAAACGCTTACAGCTCCATGCTGCCGGTCGTTCTGGGATACGGGGTTACATCGCGGATATTGGAAATACCCGTGAGGTACATCAGGATGCGCTCGAAGCCGAGGCCGAAACCGGCGTGTTTAACTCCGCCGTATTTACGAAGGTCAAGATACCACTCGTAATAGCTCATGTCCATGCCGAGATCTTCAATTTTCTTTCTGAGAACATCATAACGTTCCTCGCGCTGGCTGCCGCCGATGATCTCTCCGACACCGGGAACAAGCAAATCCGCTGCCGCAACGGTTTTTCCGTCATCATTGAGGCGCATATAGAAGCTCTTGATTTCTGCGGGGTAGTCCGTGAGGAACACAGGACAATGGTAAACCTCTTCGCAGATATAGCGTTCGTGCTCGGTTTGCAGATCGCAGCCCCAGAAAACGGGATACTGGAACTGCTTGCCGGATGCCTGAAGCAGCTCAACAGCTTTTGTGTACGAGCAGCGAACAAAATCGGAATTCACAACATGGTTAAGCCTTTCAAGAAGGGTGCTGTCCATGAATCGATTGAAGAATTCCATTTCATCCGGGCAACGCTCAAGAACAGTTTTGATGATGTATTTAATCATCGCCTCTGCGGTATCCATGTAGCCGTTGAGGTCGCAGAAAGCCATTTCGGGCTCTATCTGCCAGAACTCCGCGGCATGACGTGCGGTGTTGCTGTTTTCTGCACGGAATGTGGGTCCGAACGTGTAAATATCGCGGAACGCAAGTGCAAATGCCTCGCCGTGAAGCTGGCCGCTGACGGTAAGGTTGCAGGGTTTTCCGAAAAAGTCTTTTGAAAAATCCACCTTGCCGTCCTCGGTGCGGGGAGGATTATCCATATCAAGGGTCGTGACGCGGAACATCTCGCCCGCTCCCTCGCAGTCACTGCCGGTGAAAATCGGGGTGTGTACGTAAACGAACCCGCGTTCATCGAAAAAGCGATGGATTGCCTGTGCAACAACGCTGCGAACACGGAAAACAGCCTGGAAAGTGTTCGTGCGGGGGCGCAGGTGCAGAATCGTGCGCAAATACTCCATTGAGTGACGCTTTTTCTGAAGCGGATAATCGTTGGGGCATTCGCCCTCGATGATAACCTCGTTGGCCTTGATTTCAAACGACTGTTTTGCCTCCGGAGTGAGCTCAAGCACACCCTTTACCGTTATTGCAGTGCCGGTTGCAAAAAACTTTGAAACGGACTCGGGAATTTCGCCGTGCTCATAAACAACCTGAACGCTGCGGAAAGCCGAACCGTCGCCAAGCTCGATGAAGCCGACGTTCTTGCTCTCGCGTGCGGTTTTTATCCAGCCGGAAACCTCAATATCGCCCACATACTTTTCGGGGCATTTATGCAATTCGTACAACCTTATCATATTGCACCTCGTATACTGTAATTATCCAAGAATTTTATCATAATTCTTCCTTTTTTGCAAGATAAATGATTATATATTTTTATCCTCGCTCGCTGTGCAAACCGCCGCAGACACGGCTGCGGCATTGCTGTCGGTTCCGGCTGCGGCGTATAAGCTCATAATATTAAGGATTGGCCTTATTTGAAAATTCTATCCCATTGCGCGTTATAGATATCGATCTTGTCGCTGAGATCGCGATAAATAACGCTCTTCTTAACGGCCTCTTCGGGAACATTGTATGCAGTGTTGTTTGCCCACTCATCCCCGAGAATGTCGAGAACCTTTGTGTTTGCGGAAGAGTATCCGATGAATTCGATGTTCTTCGCCGCAACTTCGGGTTCAAGCAGGAAATCGATGAACTGTTCCGCCATTTCCTTTTTGCTGCTTGTTGCGGTTATAACAATGCTGTCGAAATAGATGTTGCTGCCTTCTTCCGGCACGAAAAATCCGAGATCCTCGTTTTCCTGCATGCACCATACTGCATCACCGGAATAAACAAGCGCAAGTGCGCCGCTGCCCTGAATCATGCTGTCCTTAACATCATCCGTGAGATACGCCTTAACAAGGGGTTTCTGCTCAATAAGAGCGTCGGCAGCCTGCTTTATTTCGTCCGCATTGTCGGTGTTGATATCGTAGCCGCAGTAAATAAGTGCTGCCGCCATTGCGTCGCGAACGCTGTCGTACATGTATATTTCCTGAGAATACTTTTCATTCCAAAGAACATTCCAGTGTCCGAGATCCGCTTCGTCAACCATCGTTTTGTTATACAGAATGCCGAGAACTCCCCATGTGTACGGAACCGAATACTCATTCGTCGGGTCATATGCAAGGTTGCGGTATGCCTCACCGATGTTCTCGTAGTTTTTAAGGCTGCTGCAATCAATCTTTGCAAGGCGGCCTTCACCGATCATGCGCTCAATTGCATAATCGGACGGAATGCAAAGGTCATACGGACAATCATCGGCCTGAAGCTGAATCATCATTTCCTCGTTGCTGGTGACGACTTTTTCTTTTATTGTTATCCCGGTGCGGCGTTTGAACTCATCCTTCAGAGAAGGCTCAAGATAGTCGCCCCAGTTGAGAAGGTTGAGAGTTTTGTCCGAGCTGCAGCCGGTAAAAACCGGAACGACCAGCGCGAGCATTGCTGCCGCAAGAAGCAGTGAAACAAGTTTTTTCATTATTTTTCCTCCGTTTTTATGTTTTATGCTTTTCAGCAAAATAACCAATAGATTTAACCGGCTGCTGCCGTTGTCCGCAAAAGAGGGGCTGTGCGGCACCGGGATTCAGTTTTTCTGTGCAACTTTCCGCCGCTGCTGTTCGGCTTCCTTCTCCTGTCGAATGCTGCGCAGATTTACAATCAGAAGCAGCGTACCGACAACCACGAACATCAATGCCGAAAGCGCGCAGAATTTTGTGTGAACGCCTCCCTTTGCCGTTTTTGAATAAATCAGCATTGCAAGGTTCGTGCTCGTTCCGCCGGTGAAAAGGCTTATTGCAAAATCATCTATGCTGAGCGTGAACGCAAGCAGAAGGCCGGAAACGATTCCGGGCATGATGTCGGGAATAACGACCTTTGCAAGAGCTTTTACCGGGCTGCATCCCAAATCCATCGCCGCTTCATACAGCGAGTCGCTGCTTTGACGCAGTTTCGGCAGAACAGAAAAGATTACGTACGGTATATTAAACGTTATGTGTGCAATCACCATTCGAGTTATGCCCACGTTTTGTTTTATGCCAATAAATGCAAACAGAAGCATCATTGAAATACCGGTCACAAGGTCCGGATTGACCATCGGGAGCTGAGTTATCGACTCAACAACGGCACGGGGACGCTTTTTCATGGAATGCAGACCGATTGCGGTTGCCGTGCCGATAACGGTTGCAAGAATGCTTGAAATCACTGCAACGAGCAGCGTTGTCAGCAATGCATCCATAACATCGCCGTCGGAGAAAAGCGCAGTGTACGCACCGAACGAGAATCCGTTCCATATTGCAGCCGAACGCGAATCGGTGAACGACATAACGAGCATTACCGCAATGGGAAGATACATAAACAGCACGACAATGCCGAGGTATGCTCCCTTTAAGAATTTGCCGAACTTTTTCACCAGAGGGTTCCTCCTTCCCTGCCTTCGTCTCTGTCCGCTCTGCGCATTATGACCATTGAAATTATAACAAGAATAATCAGCACGAGCGACAATGTTGAACCGACACCGAACGATTTGTTAATGAGGAATTTTTCCTCGATCAGCTGACCGAACAACACGATTTTTTTGCCGCCGAGCATTGTTGAAACAGCAAAAGTCGACATTGCGGGAACAAACACCATGGTTATTCCGGAAATGATTCCCGGAATGGACTGCGGGAGCACAACTCGGAGGAATGTGTTCAGCCCGTTCGCACCGAGATCATGCGCCGCTTCGATATGGGATCTGTCGATTTTTATGAGCGTTGTATAAATCGGCAGAATCATAAAGGGCAAAAAGTCATATATTGTTGCAATCAGAACCGCGCCGGGCGTGTAGATGAGCTGAACGTCCGTCGCGCCGAACCAAGAGAGCACCGTTGCAACAATTCCGTCATCATAAAGAATTATCTTCCACGCAAGAGTTCTGAGCAGCATGTTCATCCACATCGGCATTATGAACAGTATCGAAAGCAATGCCGCCGTACGTTTTTTCATGTTTGAAAGAATATATGCAACTGGATATCCCGCAAGAAGGCACACGGCGGTTGTTGCCAATGCGATCCAGATGGAGTTCCACAGCGCTGGAAGATAGGTCGTGCTTGAAAAAACCTGTTTGACGTATTCGGTTGTGAATGTGCCGTTGTCAAAGAACGCATAGTATGCAACAAAAAGCATCGGAGCAACTATGAACAGCGGCATCCATACGAAAATATACGGGTAAGCAAGACGGGTTCTTTTCATCGATTTGCTTTTTGCCTCCTTTTTATTTGCTGCATAATTCCGTTCATAAGTTCTGCTGAGGTTCTTCCGCCACAGCTTCCGTCGGTTGTTTGCGCTCCGGGTTCATAATGTGAATAGCATCCGGAAGAACTTCGATTCCGACGGTTTCGCCGACGGGCACAAAATCCGTTGAATGAACTTTGAATATGCGCCCGTCGCAATCCACAGTGAATTCATAGTGAACGCCCATGAAAAGAACACTCGTTACAACGCCGTGCAGCGGAGTTTTGCCTATCGGCACAAAATCAACATCCTCGGGACGGATAACAACATCAACGGGTTGTTCCGTGCCGAACCCCGCATCCACGCATTCGTAATCAATTCCGTGAATGTTCACAAGGTAGTCACGCCGCATGGTTGCTTCAAAAATATTGCTTTCACCGATGAACCTTGCGACAAAGCGGTTTTTGGGCTCGTTATAAACATCTGTCGGGCAGCCGATCTGCTGAATGACACCGTGATTCATAACGGCAATTGTATCACTCATGGTGAGGGCTTCCTCCTGGTCGTGAGTAACAAAGATAAACGTTATGCCAAGCTTTTTCTGCATACGCTTAAGCTCTATCTGCATCTCCTTGCGGAGTTTGAGATCGAGTGCGCCGAGGGGCTCATCCAGCAGAAGCACCTCCGGTTCGTTCACAAGCGCACGCGCAATGGCAACGCGCTGCTGCTGTCCGCCGGAAAGCTGGTCAATATAACGTTTTTCATATCCCGCAAGGTTAACAAGTTCAAGCATTTCCGTGACGCGGCGTTTGATTTCATCCTTCGGCAGCTTGCGTATTTTCAGGCCGAAAGCAACGTTTTCAAATACGTTAAGATGAGAAAACAGCGCATATTTCTGGAATACGGTGTTGACTCTGCGTTTATACGGCGGAACATTTGTCAAATCCTTTCCGTCCATCATTATTTTGCCCGATGACGGCATAATGAAACCCGCAATAAGGCGGAGCAAGGTCGTTTTGCCGCAGCCGGAAGGACCGAGAAGGGTTAAAAACTCACCGTCGCGGATGTAAAGATTGATTTTGTTAAGCGCAACATCACCGTCATAATCCTTTGAAACATTGACAAGCTCTATCAGGCGTTTGTTTTCCATATTTATACCCCGCTTCCGCAGCTGCGAAAGCACCCTTTCTCCGATTTCGGCATGTTCCTTCGGTCTGCGCACACCGTGCCGTCGGCATACGCGGGAATCTTTCGTTTTTTACCTGAGCCGCCGCGTATTCGGCGGACACAGCCCAACTGTATTCAAGAGGATCATGTCATTGCCGCAAAAGCGGTTGCGGACATAAACCTTAAGTCATCCTGCATCTTTATCAGAAGGACGGCGGGGTCACTACCCACAACACGCGCGCTTCGCGCTTTGAGAGATTGGCAATATAGTGATTCTCCGTCGGTTTAAAGCAGAAGCTGTCCCCTTTGTGAAGTTTAAGCTTTCTGCTGCCGATAACAAGAATTACACTGCCGGAAAGCACATATCCGAATTCCTCACCCTCGTGGGGTTCATCCTCAAAAGTTTTGCCTCCTTCGCCGAGCGTCACAAGAATGGGTTCCAAATCATTTTTCTGAGCGTTCGGAACAAGCCAGCAGACCTTTGAGCCAAGGTCGGAATCTTCGCTTTCGAACATGTCGTCCGGGGTGAAGACAACTTTTTCATCCGCATCCCCGGTTGTGAAAAAATCGGCAATATCGGTGCCCAAAGCTTCAAGGATGTCGATAAGAGTTGCAATGGACGGCGAGGTCAGATTGCGTTCAAGCTGCGAAATAAAGCCTTTTGAAAGCTCGGTTCTTGCCGCAAGTTCCTCCTGCGTCAGTCCGAGTTTCAGCCGAGTTCGCTTGATTTTATCGCCGATGTCGATCACCGTATCGCTCTCCTTTCCGAGCAGCAGTCCGCGCTTTTCGGGTGTTTTGAATCACTAAACTCCGTGTTTAGTTCCGCACCCCCTGCGCCGAACATGAAAGCTAAACCTTGAGTTAAGCATTGCTAAACTCAAGGCATATTAAAACACTTTTCCGCCCCATTGTCAACAGTTCCGCAACAATATACATTTTTTGACTTGTTTTGACGCTTTTCGTCGTTTCGGGCCATCCTTTTTTGTTCTGTCTCCCGTTCCGAATCATTTTTTGCTGAAATGCAATATAAATGATTAATATATCTGTTGACATTCAATATACGCAATGCTAAAATCGACATGTGTCCGATGCTCTGTCGGGCAGAAAGAAATATACGGAGGACAGTTTCAGAATGAAAAAACTCATCTCGCTTCTCATCGCCGTGCTTATGGTATTCGGGCTTTTGCCCGTACTGTCGGCCCCGGCGACACATGCTTCCGCCGACTCATCCGACGGATACGGCGATTCCAAATCCGCCTCGCATCCTGCTGATACACTTCGCGGATTCAGCTATTTTTATCACGACTCAAAATTCATGGGCGGGCCTTACGGCTGGGTCTCAATGGCGTCCGGCAATCCGGAAGGCGCAAGCTTCATATCCGACTTTACGGAAAGCGGTTACGTTGCCGGTGAATTTTACAACGGCTACGTTTACGGCTATCGCTATGCGGAGGAAAGCAATTACCACTTCTGCAAAGTGAACGCGTTCACTTTTGAAGAAACCATTCTCGGCACATCCGAAGCCGTTGCCGCCGATATGGCATACGACTATTCAACCGACACAATGTATGCTGTCAGCGGCGATCTTCTCTGCACGGTAAATCTTTCGGACGGTTCGCTTACCGAGGTCGGTTTCGTCGGCCCCGATGCAATGCTTGCTCTCGCCTGCTCCACCGACGGACAGCTTTACGGTATCGGTGACGACTGCAATCTTTATGCAATCGAAAAAACCGAGGGCATGGGCGAAGTATGCGGCTTTACGGGCGTCATTGCGGACGGACTTCAATCCATGGCATGGGATCACAATACCGACACGCTCTATTGGGCAAGCTGTGCAACCACTCCCCACCTTTTTACTTATTATACAACCATGGGCAATCTCTGTGAGCTGAATACCATCGACGGAACCGCAACCGTTATCGGCAACATTTACGGCAGTAAGATGCAGGTCACCTGCCTGTACTCCGTTCCCGATTTCTACGATGCGCCTGAGTTCCCGCTCACGGATATGCATCTTAACCTTGACACTTCATACATGGTACCCGGACAGACCGCACAGCTTTCCGCATATATGGAACCCGCAAATGCAGAGCGCGGAGTCACATGGGCAACGTCAAACCCCAACATAGTCCGCGTTGACAATTGCGGCAAAATGACCGCAGTTGCAACCGGAACGGCACTTGTAACCGCCCAAAGCATCGACGGCAGCAAGATAAAAACCTGCACGGTGAACGTTGTTTCGAGCACGGACGGACTGACCCTTGAGGATGCAGTCAACGGAACGGGTTCGAACTATACTTATAACAATGCGGCAAATTACCCCTTTGAAACAGAGATTCGCGACGGCAGGCTCTGCGTTGCTTCAACGATGACCGTTCAGGGTGAAGCACTGCTTCAAGTTGACCTCGGCACTCTTACCGCAGGCAGCGTTGTGCGTTTTGATTGGAAGACGGACACACGTTATATGTTCCACGGCTGGATACTTTGGTTCAATAACGACTACGTTGCAAACCTCACCGGCTCAACCGGCTGGCTCACATACGAATATGTCATTCCCGTAACGGGGCAATATGTCATCACATGGAATCTTCACAAGGATAACTCCCCCGTTGACGGCTCAAACAAGAGCTGGGTCGATAACCTTGTTGTTGAAAGCCAAAGCACTTCACCGGTGGAAGGTGTCAACGTTACCCCCGAAACTGCCGAGATGTACACCGGCGGACAGCTTGCGCTGAATGCAGAGGTTTACCCCTCAAATGTTGCCGATGCAAGCGTTTCCTGGAGCAGCAGCAATGAATCGGTTGCAACCGTCAATTCGAACGGCGTTGTTACCGCCGTTGCACCCGGCACCGCCGATATCATTGCAGCAACGACCGAAGGCGGTTTTACCGACAGCTGTTCCCTTACGGTCGTTGATTCCGCCGTTATTGATGCGCCAATCAGCAATGCACTTAACGTTTCGGGCGGTTCACTCGTTTTCTCGAACGATACCGCTCATCCATGGGCGGTTGACAGCGAAACCTTTGCGGGCAGGACGGCTGCAAAATCAACTATCAACGGCATGGCGGGAACTTCAACAGGCATCAGGCTCAATGCCGGAACACTTCATGCAGGCGACAGGCTCAGTTTTGACTGGCTGGCAAGCAGCGAGGGCGGCACTTGGGACTATGCGGCATTCATTGCCAACGGAAATGTTGAAGCAACAACGGGCGGCACCGGCAACGATTGGGCGAACTTCATCTATACGGTGCCCGCAGACGGTGAATACATCTTTGAATGGACATATCAAAAGGACGGATCACGCGATCAGGGCGATGACTGCGTTTATGTTGACGAGGTGTGCATTCTTCCGGCTGTCGGCGTTTTGGGTGATGTTGACGGAGACGGGACCGTTACAATATCCGATGCTCTCATGATAATGCGCAATGCCATGCAGCTGCTTGAGTTCACTCCCGCACAGGCCGCAGCTGCGGACATGGACGGTGACGGACTTATCACCGTTGAAGATGCACTCACCGCACTCCGCGCGGCCATTACCGTGCGTTAACGAGTGCTTCCTCTCGCACTATACGGAGCAGCAGAGTTCGGAAAATTCCGTTAAACTGTATACCCGCGAAAAAATGCCGAAAATTTAAGCCTTTTTCGCAATGCGCAAATTGTTCGGAATGTTCCCGGGCAAAAGAAGCGGATGCACCAAAACGATGCACCCGCTTTTTTATGTATGTGTTTAATCAATTGTGCGGCTTTTTGTGTTCAGTGCCCAATGCTGCGTTTAAGCTTCATAATCATTATCCTGAGCAGCTTTCCTGGAAGGATCTGCCACAGAAGCGCACCTGCGGCAATCGCAAACAGCGTGAAAAATCTTATCTTGCCGTGATCGCAATAAAGCAGTGCGCCCGCCGTAATGCCGATTGCAATTGCACCGAAAAGCGTATCCGCCGCCGCTGTCACAAATCGATTTCCCCTTATCCTTACCAATCTGAATAAATCATAAATGATGCCTGCTGCCAATCCGCACCAAAGACAGCACAAAAAAACAGGTATCTGGTTCAGGGTGTTCTGCATCCTGCACGTTTTACCTCCTTTCGCTTTCAGCCGTTTCGACATAAACTGCCCGCGGCTGTCGCGGGTTTATCTGAACATTCTTGAAAAAAACGAACCGCGCTGAACGGGAACATCATCATATTCAAAGGCAATAATTTGTCCTTCTATGATAACCTGTCCTTCATCAAGGTTCAGCTTCGTAATATGGAGTTCGGTTCCTTCCACTGTAAGTCCTCCGCCCTCCGTCATAAGCACAACCATGCTTTCGTTGAAACTGCCGACATCCTTAACTCCTGTGATGCTTGCAAGCTCCCTGTTCTCAATATGCACGGAATGCGTGCGCAGCCTGAGCGTGCTCCCTTCGATACACGGTCTGTCATTCATTTTGTTTCTCCTCTCTCTTCTATATGTTTTTTACTGCCGAAACTGCGGCTTATCTGCCGACAGGCTTCGGAACAACACCGACAACTCAAGCTTTCCTTTTCGGAATACACTGAACTGTTCATTGTTTTCTCGGGAAATCCGTAACCGGTCTCCCCCCTGTGTCCTTTACACTGTATGCATGCCTGCACGGCATTATGCTGACACCGATGACTCAGCCGAAGTCTTTTCGGTATTAAGTAAACGTGTAGTTTTATAGCAAATAATCGATGTTTTATGTCAGTTTTCAATTCCGGTTATATCATTTACGATGTACGCATAGGTGTTATAAAGAGCATTTATGCTGCAATTTTATCAGTCTGTCCGCACTGTGACGGCGTTAGTTTTTCTTTGCCGTTGCATGTTTAAAAATATATTTTCGCTTTTTGAGTTTTTTTGTGGGGAAAAAAGCAAAAACTTGTATCAAACGGCAATATAACCCGCTCGGAACGGAAAAATTGCTCTTGACGAAAATGCATTTCGGGAGTATGATATGAATGCGAGATATTGGTATGCTGAATTGAAAACAGATTGAATTCTTAGCTCCGTTTTTCACTTTCGTCAGAGCTATCGGAATATGTCATACCATTGATATAAAAAGACTAAACTTTGTGTGAGGTAATACTATGACCAGAGAGCAGCTGCTCGAAAAAAGCTTGGAAAGCTTGCGCGAAATTGCAAAGGCTCAGGGCGTTAAATCTATTACTAAATATCGAAAAGCAGAACTTGTTGAGATTATTATGAACGGCGGCATTGTCGCCAGAAACCAGCCGATTTTCGGTGCTTACAGTCAACTCAGTCAAATGCCTGATCCCATTGCCGCCGCAAAAGCGAAGCAAGCTGCCAAAGCTGCAAAGGATGCAGGAACTCCCCCCGTTGTTTCCGAAACCTCGCAGCCCGCTGCCGGCACACAGCCCGCTGCCGCACCCTCGGAACCGCAGCCCGCTGCCGCCGCTGCAAAAACAGTGTCGGAACAAATACCCGCTCCGACCCAAATACCCGCTCCGACCTTTGAAATGCCCAAGCCTTCCGCAGCTCCGCAGTTCCAGCCTGCCGCGCCGAAGCCCGCTCAGGGAACTGTTTCCGCACCGGCTCAAATGGCCGCTTCAATCCCGATGCAGCCTCACTCCGCACCCGCACAGGAAAACCCGCGTTCGGGCTTTACACTCGGATACAACAGCTCACGTCAGCAGAGTTACGGCAGTCAGCCTTATTCAAAAGGCTATGATCGCAGTGCTTATTCCTCTGCGCGTGACAGCCGCAGTTACAGCCGCAGCGGGCAAAACTACCCCGCAGGCAATAATTCAGGCAGCTATCGTCAGCCCAGAAACGAGCAGTATTCCTCCAACGATTCAAGCTATCGTCAGCAGCGCGGAAATGATTCTTTCCGCCAGCAGCCGCAGGATCCTTATCAGCAGCAAACCCTTTTCCCGCAGCAGGATTTTTATGCTCAGCAGGGTTATACTGCCCAACCCCAGAGCGGTTTCCAGCCCACTTATCCGCAGCAGGACAGTGCCTATCGTCAGCCTGCGGCAGGGTATACCAATCCCGTCATGCCCGGTGCGAATTATCCTGCAAGGCAGGAGGGTTACTACAACGCCGAATACGGAACGAGCAACCCTGCCGTTCCCGAAATGATCGAAGCCGGTGAATGCGATGATGCCGAGGGCATCCTTGAAATTATGTCCGATGGATACGGCTTTCTCAGGCGCGACAACTACCTTCCCGGAACGAACGATGTTTATGTTTCAAACTCCCAAATCCGCCGTTTCCGCCTCCGCACCGGCGATCTTGTAACGGGCAAAACGCGCCAGACAAGAGAGAACAATCGCTATGTTGCTCTTATGTACATCACGGCAATCAACGGCATCAGTCCCGAAGAAGCCGCGCTGCGCAAGCCTTTTGAGGATCTCGTTCCTATCTTCCCGAACGAGCGCTTCACCCTTGAAACACCCGGAAACAGCCAAAAGGCGCTTGCAATTCGGCTTATCGACCTGATCTCCCCCATCGGCAAAGGTCAGAGAGGCCTTATTGTTTCTCAACCCAAGGCAGGAAAAACCACCCTGCTTAAGTCCATTGCAAACGGTATTGCTCAAAACTATCCCGATGTTCATCTTATTGTTCTCTTAATCGATGAACGTCCCGAGGAAGTTACCGATATGCAGCGCTCAATTAAGGGCGAAGTTGTTTATTCAACTTTTGACGAACTTCCCGAGCATCACACCCGCGTTGCCGAAATGGTTATGGAACGTTCCATGCGTCTTGTTGAAATGGGCAAGGATGTTGTCGTTCTTATGGACTCCATCACAAGGCTTGCCCGTGCCTATAACCTGACCATCAATTCCACCGGCAAAACCCTGTCCGGCGGAATGGATCCCGGTGCGCTGCATAAACCCAAGCGTTTCTTCGGTGCTGCACGCAACATTGAAGACGGCGGAAGTCTCACGGTTATTGCAACCGCACTTGTTGAAACCGGATCCCGCATGGACGATATGGTCTATGAAGAGTTTAAAGGCACAGGAAACATGGAGATTCATCTGGATCGCAAGCTTTCCGAAAAGCGCATCTTCCCTGCCGTTGACATATATAAGTCCGGCACAAGACGCGAGGAGCTGCTTCTCACGGATGATGAGCTTGACTGCGTCACCCGTATGCGCAGGATGCTCTCCGGCGGAAATACAGCAGAAGTTACGGAACAGGTTATCAACATGCTTGAAAAAGCACCGACCAATGCCGAATTCTGCACGCTCTTCAAAAACTACATTGCGATGTATGAAAAGGATGGCTACATGTCCGCAGGAAGAACGCCGCTCAGACGGTGAGCAATCACGGTGAGCAATCATTGAATTAACATAGCATATGCACAAGCCCTCGCCGCGGCATTCGGCGAGGGCTTGATTGAAACAAAAAACAGTACGAATAAAGCCTTCTGCCAATCGGCAAAAGGCTTTTGGCTCCCCCTGTTGGACTCGAACCAACGACACTGCGGTTAACAGCCGCATGCTCTACCGACTGAGCTAAGGAGGAATATTGAATTTGAACATCAGTTCCTTCGAACAAGACGTATTATACACCCATTGGACGTATTATGCAATACCCTTTTGCAAATATAACATCGTGCTCATTGTTGCACGGGCTCAATATAATATTTGTATTTGTTTGGAGCATAGGTCTGTGTTTATGCATCAACCGCCGCCTGCATTCCCGTTTGAATTTCCGGCAATCTCCATGAAGGTCATCATCGCTTCCCAAACCGCTGCTGTCAAAGCAGCGAAACAGGTACAGGCATTGCAAACAGCAATTGCAGTCAATGCCTGCTCTTTGCCGGAAAAGAGCATGTTTGCAAACGGGAGCAAGAACAGCAAGCAGCCGGTAATCCTGTTTGCGATGGTGTGCCTCATAATAAACCATCTCAGCGCGACAAATCCCGCAGCAACGCTGCAAGCACAAATTGTGATAACAGCAGCAATCACCCAAATAACCCAATTGTCGAATTGCTGCTTCGGCAGAACATTAGCTGCGTATGATGCCGCAAAGCATAAATCCGATATGCTGTCAAGTATCGCACCCTTTTCACTCTCTGTATGCAATTTGCGTGCAATCATGCCATCGATCATATCGTACAATCCGCAGTATGCATACACAATACAGAGCTGCACTGTTCCGTACTTAATCGGAAACAATGCAGCCTATACAGCAATCCTCGTCAAAGTGACAATATTTGCCGCATTGTCATGCAGCACCTTCTTTCTGCACTTCATACCCCGCTCCGTCCACGGATTAAAATGAAATAAAAAAACAGCATTTCAACAGGAAATGCTGTTTTGTGGCTCCCCCTGTTGGACTCGAACCAACGACACTGCGGTTAACAGCCGCATGCTCTACCGACTGAGCTAAGGAGGAATACTATTTTCTCAACGGTTGCTATTATACCTCCAAACGATTTAAAATGCAAGGGCTTTTGATAATATATTTATTTTCCGCGCACTTTGATTATTTGCTCAAAGGAATACTCCGCATACTCATAGATAATCAAATCCAGCTCCTTTCGCACATTGTCGGGCAGTTTAACTCTTCCCATTTGCGGCAGCGGCAGCAGGATCATGCGGCGCAGCGCTTCAGCCGAAAGCGCACTGATCACGCGGCAGCCGACACCGCAATAATCGCAAAGGGTTCCTCCCTGCACTTTTGAAAATGCAACCTCCTTCTGCTTTCGCAAATCCTTCCCGCAGCGTACGCAATGCGTCAGGACGGGCTTATAGCCGGCAAGGCAGAGCATTTTTGCCGTGGAACAGAGTTCAATATCTATCGGATTGTTGTCTCCGTATGCAAGAAAGCTCAGTGCATGGTAGCACAAAGGAAAAAGTTCCGCGCCGCCATGATTATACGCAATAATTTCCGCAAAACGAAGAATCTGGTTTGCTGAAACAAGCCTTTCGTAGTCCTCCCTTATCGGATAAAACGATTCCTTAATTGCTGTTGACGAAGCGTACAATATTCCGCCGCGTTCATACACAACAAACTCACCGTAGCAGCACTGCTCTGAAACTGCGTCAGTTGAAACGGAGCTTTTTTTTCGGCAGTTGCGCACGGTAACAGCGACAGCACCGCGTTCCTGCGTGAGGACGGTCAGTATACGGTCGTTGTCGCGATAATTCGCATATCTCAATACTATTCCGTTCAGTGTTTCAAATGCCATGTTGAATTCATACCGCCGTATCGCGCTGCTCCGCACACCTTACCGACACCGGTAAGCACGTTTGAAAGCCCATGTGTTTTTTTTCGTTTTTCGGGAACACTAAGCTCACTTCGATAAGGCAGCTCGAAGTATTCCCGAATCTGTTACCGCAACGAAAAGGAGGACATGATGAACCATTCAGTCACAGAAAGCGGCACCGCGGACAATCAGGAACCGCTCTTTTCCGAAACATTTCGCAAAAAAAGCGACAGGGCTCCAAGCAGCGAAAAAGCACAAAAATCTCTTTGGGCCGATTTTGCCGCAACGGGAACTGTTGAAGCTTATCTCAGGTACCGCCGTGCCTTCGGGCAGCGCAAGGATGAATAATCGGCGATTATTGCAAAATCGGCACCGCTCTTCCGCCAAATGTCGTCCGTCGCTTAAAAATCGGGAGTAAAGCCGAATTCTTTCAACGCGGAAGCACTGTTGCGCCAGTCGGGACGAACCTTTACCCAAAGCTGAAGATTCACCTTTGTTCCGAAAAGCCATTCTATATCACGCCGCGCTTCCGAACCGATGCGTTTGAGCATTCTCCCGCCGTGTCCGATTATGATGCCTTTGTGTGTTTCGCGCTCGCAATAAATGGTTGCAAAAACATCGTGTATCCCGTCTTCACGGAGCTTGATTTTATCAATGCCTATGCCTATGCCGTGCGGTATCTCATCCCGCAGCAGTTTCAATGCGTTTTCACGTATCATTTCACCGCAGATCGCCCACATAGGCTGATCCGTCACCATATCATCAGGATAATACTGCGGGCCTTCGGTCAGGTACTTGCAAAGAATTGCTTCAAGTTTATCCACATTTCGGCCCGTCTCCGCGCTTATTGCAACAATATCTTTTATGTAAGGTTCTTTTTCAAGCCGTTCGCGAATCTCGTCGATTTCTCCGAGACTCACAAGGTCGCTTTTGTTAATTGCGGCAACCACAGCTGTTTTTCCGCATCGTTCGCCGAGCCGGGACAGCAGCAATTCATCCTTTTCGCGTATGCCGACGGAAGCGTCAAGCATTAAAAGTATCGCTTCAACCTCGTTCACGGCATCGAATGCGACTTTCAGCATGTATTCGCCCAAACGATTTTTCGGCGCCGTCACTCCGGGAGTGTCAAGAAAAATTATCTGGTAATCCTTTCTTGATACAATGCCCGTTATCCTGTTGCGCGTTGTTTGCGCTCTGTCGGAAACAATGCTGATTTTTTGCCCGACCATGCGGTTCATCAATGTTGATTTTCCGACATTCGGAGAACCGATTATCGTTACGAATCCGGATCTGTATGCTGATTTATTCTGTGTTTGTGTCATTGTTTACTCCATATCTTTTTTTGAGAACGCAAAGGGCAGAAGTTCGCCGAGGGAAAGAATTCTGTATTTGCCTTCCCTGTTTATGCAAATAACAGGCATTTCCGCATCACAGAACTCCGCAAGCACCTGCCTGCATACCCCGCACGGAGCCGTAAAATTATCGCTGTCCGAAGCAACGGCAATTGCTGAAAACTGACGTTCCCCCTCGTAAACTGCTTTAAATACCGCCGTCCGTTCCGCACAGTTTGTGGGCGTATAACCGGCGTTTTCTATATTGCAGCCGCAATACAGCGTTCCGTTTTTTGACATCAGGCAAGCCCCGACGCGAAAATGCGAATAAGGCACATATGCGCGTTCGCGCGCCCTAAGTGCAAGTTCAACGAGCTGATCAATCTTTTGTTCCGTCAGTTCAAAACCATTCATATTTACTCCGTGCATCCATCAATTTGTTTTGCAATTGCGGACATTATTCTCCGCTGATGTTCAAGCATAACCGTTTCATCCTCCGGCCGCATATGATCAAAGCCCAAAAGATGCAGCACTCCGTGAACGGTAAGGAACATCAGTTCGCGCTCCGTTGAATGCCCAAGAGCTGCGCCCTGTTCCGCAGCGCGCGGAACCGAAATCATAATATCGCCCAGGAAATCATCCGGAATGCTGAGTATTTCATCACCTTCATCCGCAGGGAAACTCAAAACATCCGTCGCCCTGTCAACATCGCGATATTCGCGGTTGTAAGCATGAATCGTTTCATCGTCTGTCAAAACGATCGAAACGCTGCGCCCGGCTGCACCCTCAATCGCAAGAGCGGAAAGCGCGGCCCTCTGCACCGCATCGGTTTCCGACTGTGCCGCATCAAAATTCATGGTTTCAATGCTCACCGCAGAGGATTTAATGTTCCGTTCGGTTCGGTCTTCACCGTTCTTTTTTATTGTGTCTTCATACTTGCTGTTCACTTGTTTTTTCCTCTAAAGGCGGATATTCCACCCTTTCATGATACTGAGCCGAAAGAGTTTTTAAGAAACTCTGCTCGATTTTTTTGATATCTTTTGCCGTAAGCGGTGATTCGCTGAGCTGCCCGTCCTCACGCAGCCAAAGGCCGTTTATCACTTCGTGAACTTTATCCGCAATCATCTCATGAGTCGGATTTTTCATCGAGCGCACAGCCGCCTCGCAGCAATCGGCAAGCATTATTATCGCGCTTTCCTTGGTCGAAGGTTTGTTTGCTTTGTAGCGGTAAACAGCGGCATCAACCTCCTCTGGCGACCCCGCATCATTCACTGCCTTGTTATAAAAAAAGCGTACTATTGAATCACCGTGATGCTGCGCAACAATTTCAATCACGTCGGACGGGAATTTATGCTTTTTGAGCAAGGTCACTCCGTCACTTTGGTGAGAAATTATCCGGCGTGCACTCTCCTCCGGCGGAAGTTCATCGTGAATGTTATAGTCACGCTGATTTTCTATAAAATGTGCGGGGCTTGTGAGTTTACCGACATCATGGTAATACGCTGCAACCTTGCATAAAAGTGAGTTCGCATCCACCTCATCCGCCGCCGATTCCGCAAGTGCCGCAACAAGAATGGAATGATGATATGTCCCCGGTGCTTCAAACATCAGCCGCTTTAATAACGGGTTGTTATTGTTCAAAAGGTCATTGAGTCTCGTTTCGGTTGTTACATCAAAAATGCTTTCGCACACAGGCATCAGCCCGACTGCAAGCACGCCGCACAACGCAGAGCTTGCAAGCAGGCCGCAGGCGTCAAGAAGCACATCGGTAATACGGACACCGAAGAAGGCTTGTACACAGATAAGGATAATACCTGAAACAATCCCGCCGATGACGCCGGAAATAATCGGCGAAGTTCTTCCTTTGTTGATTTTCAGTGCAATCACCGCAGCAAAACCGCCGGCGGAAACAGCAGCAAGCATTGACAACGGCTTATATGCAAGAGCAGCATCGGGCAAACAGGCAAACAGAGCTGCATATACTGCCAGCATGGCTGTGCATGCGTACGCACAATGTCTTCCGACAAGCAATGCGGCAAGAATAATCCCGAGGAATGCCGCTGTAAAAGCATATCCGACGCAGGTCGCAAACGCACTCAGCACAGTTGAAACAAGAAGAAGAATTACTGTTATCAACAGCTGCTTGAGATTTTTCGTTATACGGTTTCTTTCCGCAAACAAAAGCAAGCCGAATCCCGCCGTTGTTGCAAGTGAAGCAACTCCGCAAATCAATGCGCACATCACATACCCGCCGTGGGGAATTCCCGCTTTTGCGCCCGCATCCGCAAGACGCAGATAAAAGGCGAAATACTCTGCAATTGCCGTGCAAGCAAGCACGATAAACGCGCTTCGCGGGGTGACGGCCCTTTTTGTTCCGCCCGCCCCGCCGGCATCTCCGCTGCGTTTTTTGGCTTGTCTCTGCATTTTATCCTCCTGTTGCTTTTATCTGATTATAAAAATCGGAGAAAATCCCGACCGTTCTCTTCCGCCGTGCATTGCCTTGAAGCAAAGTTTTCGCAAAGCTTTTCAGCGTTTTGCCGGTCTGAAACCGTCATCCCGTTCGCTTCGCGAACCGGAGCGGCTGTGCTCTCCGTCGTTGACTTGTTCTCCGTCACGAACGGCAGCAGCGCGCTCCGCCGCACGTTCTGCGGCACGTTCCGCCGCTTTTTCATATGCACGAACAATGCGCTGAACCATTTCATGACGAACAACATCCCGCGCAGTGAGATAAACGATGCTCAAACCTTCAACGTCATTCAAAACGCGAAGCGCATGAATAAGTCCGCTTGTTTTTTCCCGCGGGAGATCTATCTGAGTAATGTCACCCGTCACAACGACACGCGAACCCTCGCCAAAGCGCGTAAGGAACATTTTCATCTGTTCAACGGTGCAGTTCTGTGCTTCATCCAAAATAATATACGCATCATTCAGCGTACGTCCGCGCATGTATGCAAGCGGGGCAACCTCGATCACTCCGCGCTCAGATAAAATGCGGAAGTTTTCCGAACCGAGAAAATCATAAAGCGCATCGTAGAGCGGTCGCAGGTAAGGATCAACTTTGTTTTGCAGATCTCCCGGCAGGAATCCGAGCTTCTCCCCCGCTTCCACCGCAGGCCTTGTGAGGATGATTCGGCTGACTTCCTTGTTTTTGTATGCAAGCACGGCCATTGCAACCGCAAGATATGTTTTGCCCGTGCCCGCAGGACCCACTCCGAAAACGACTGTGTTGTGTTTCAGTGCATTTATGTAACGCTTCTGCCCCAGTGTTTTGCACTTTATCTGCTTGCCCTTGCTTGTGAATGCAATGACATCATCCGCAAGCTCAAGGATCAGCTCCGAATTGCCTTCCCGCGCAAGGTCAATTGCGTATCTTATGCGTCCTCTGTCAATACTCTCGCCGCGTTTAATCAGCGAAAGCAGTTTTTCAACTACATTGCGCGCAATATCCACTGCGCTCTGCTTTCCGCTGATATTGATCTTTTCGGAATCGGCAGCGATGTTCGTGCCGGTTTCGGCTTCGATTATTTTGAGATTTTCGTCAAAGACGCCGAACAGTTTTATTATCTCGTCCATGGACTCAATCTCCGTAAATTCGGTCACGGTCGGTTCATCAACAACTGCCTTGCCGTTGAGCATATTGCCTGCATCGGCAGTGCTTTCCGTATCCGTCGATTCGTTTATTTCGTATCTTTTCTCAGTCGGCATATGTTCTTTTCCCTTATTTTGCATATCCTGTTTTTTATGATTACAACCTCGTTCGGACTTTTTGCTTAAAAGCCGCGGAATAAACACACTTTCGCATCGGTCGTATCGTTTAAAGCAATTTCAAACTTTCCGCTTCGCGCCTTGTTGATTTTCAATCAGTAATACTGAATGTATCCGATGTTTTCAATCGTTTGAACATTCAAAACGGCAATAAGCGTTCCGTCCGCTTGCTGTATGAAATCGGTTGATTTTGCAATTATTCTTGCATCCTTCGGAATCGATGATTTCATTTCGGCGTCAAGCTTCGCGTTCGCTGCTGCTGTCATCTCATCGTATGTAAGATTTTTTTCCGCAACAACAAGCTCATGCGCCCTGCCTTTGTAAACACGGACAGGCAGAAGCCCTGCATCCAATGTTTCGCAGGATTCAAGCGTAATTTCAAATTCATCATAGAGCACGCGGGATTCCCGAGTAATTTTCTTTCCTTTAAATAGGGTCGGAAAACTTATTTGCGTGTATTCGCAGCTGTTCCCGCTTTGGCAAAGTTTGGGAGCTGTTTTTCCGATTTCAACAGAAAACCGATAAGCAACCTGACCCGTTATTGTTCCGCGGGAATGCACAAGTACGCGCTCCGACGAACCTTCCGGGGTTATATCCCCATCAATCAAAAGCTGTCCCTGCCGAACAGCTGCGCCCTTCCTGACGGCAGCATTGCCTTTGTTTGCAACTATGCTGAGGATTACGCAGTCCTTGTCCGCATATATGCCGCAAGGTTCCGTGTTTTCTTCCGTCGAGGCAACGGAATTGTATTCACTGACGTTGATTTTCAGCACAACGCCGCAAATACCCGCATCCGCAAAGCTCAACGTCGGCAGCGCATTCAGAAGCGAATCGGCAACGCGCTCAGCATTCAACTTGGCTGACGGCATTCCTATGCGTACTCCGCAATCCGCAACCACCGAAAGAATTTCGGACGGCTCCAACGCATCACATCCGGAAATATCAATCAGCAGCACTCGGTGCGACAATATGCACATGGCTGCAAAGCCGATAATCAATACTGCAATCAGCATGAAACGCGATTTAAGTGATCTCAGCAGCACAGGCAGCCCGCGCTGTTCAAGAACGCACGCTTCCCCGCCGTGCAATTCCGTCAACTCAACAAGCGGCATGCAGTTGCCCGTCTCCGTGACGGCTGTTATCGTGCTTTTATTTTCGCGCTCGATATTGTGCAGAGATATGCCCTCCGCCAGCAAAAGATTAACCATTTTTTCCGGGCGCATGCACCTCATCCTTATTTTAACATATCCCCGAGTAAATTTCCACAAAAACATATATCTGTTCGCCGCTCCGATTTCCTTCTATTTTTCTTTGCAGAATGATGTATTCGAATCATTTTCCGTGCCCGCCGACCGCGGTCTTCAGCGTGAGCTTTCATATTCGACCGCAGCTATTTCGCCCGTGCATACAACGGTCTGCTTATCCGCGCAGCAGATTCTGAGTTCGGTTCCGGCAATGCTCAGTATTCCGAGTGCGGTATGCAGCCGAACCTTTGAATCCGAAAATTCCAGCACGCCGCGGTGATTCTCTATTTCCGCAGTATTTCTTCCGAATATGCGTATGCACGGCACGTTGTCAAGCGTACCCTCCGGCAGATCAAGCTTCGTCAGCAAAGCACCCGTTGCCTTGCTCATGCGATATTTTTTGCATTCTGTTTCGTTCCTCATGCAATAATAATATGAGCAGACCCGTGCATTATATGTTGTTCTGCATAATTCGGCTGCGCAAAGTAATCATATATCATGCGTGTGCATAGCAATTTGGCTTTGCAAAAGGGCTTTGAATTTATTGTTTCCATGAAAACAGCGCTCCCGAATCGACAGCGGATTCAACGCTGTTTTTTATCGAAACCCGTTGCCCCCAAACGGAAAATGTTGTAAAATAGAGCTGCGGTTAGCCCATGCTTACACATCATGTCTTGCATCGGGCAATCCGCAATTATGCTTACAGGAGGTTTTCTTTCTATGATAAAGGAATATTCAATCAGCGGAATGAGCTGCGCCGCCTGCTCCGCCTCGGTTGAACGCGCCGTTCGCCGCATTTCCGGAGTTGACGCTGCAAGCGTCAATCTTTCAACAGAAAAACTTTTTGTACGAAGTACAAATGACCTTTCCGATGAAATTTTTGCCGCCGTGCAAAAAGTCGGTTTCGGCATTGCTCCGGTCGTTTCGGCGAAGAAGCAATCCGCTATCGATGCCGAGCGGCGTCGGCTTGATATCAAAAAAAGGCGCAGCAACCTTATCCTTGCCGCAGTGTTTGCAATTCCGCTCTTTTATATTTCAATGGGGCACATGGTAGGGCTTCCTGTCCCCGCGTTCATCACCGAACCGCGGGCTTTCGCCGTTACGCAGATGATTCTGCTGCTGCCCGTGCTTTTTGCCGGCAGAGCATTCTATGTGCGCGGAATCAAGGCGATATTCGGACTGCACCCGAATATGGATTCGCTTATTGCCGTCGGCACAATTGCATCAATTGCCTATTCCGTTTACTCAACCGTACTGATATTCAAAGGACAGCACCATATGATGCATGAAGGGCTGTATTTCGAATCCGCCGGCGTTATTATCACTCTCGTCATGTTGGGCAAATACCTCGAGCAGCGTGCAAAATCCCGCACGGGCGATGCCATTGCAAAGCTCATCGGGCTTGCACCGGACACCGCATGTGTTGTTGCAAAAGACGGAAGCGAAAAGCAAGTTGACGTTGATGAGCTTGTTGTGGGTGAGATCATCCGCGTTCGCCCCGGTGAGCGCATCCCCGTTGACGGCGAAATAATCGACGGCACAACAAGTGTCGATGAATCCATGCTCAGCGGCGAAAGCATTCCCGTCGATAAACAGCCCGGGGACGAAGTCATCGGCGGCAGCGTCAATCTCAGCGGCAGTTTCACATACAAAACGCGCCGCGTCGGCGATGATACCGTTCTTTCCGGCATGGTTCGCATGGTTGAGCAGGCGCAGGGCAGTAAAGCTCCCATTGCCGGGCTTGCAGACAAAATCAGCGGCATATTTGTGCCCGCTGTCGGCGCAATTGCACTCGTAAGCGCAGTCATTTGGCTGCTTGCAGGGCAAAGTTTCGGCATTGCGCTTAAGATTTTCGTTTCGGTACTTGTTATCGCCTGCCCCTGCGCACTCGGGCTTGCAACTCCGACGGCTATCATGGTCGGCATGGGGCGCGGCGCATCACTCGGCATTTTTATCAAAAACGGTGAAGCTCTTGAACATGCCTGCAAAATTGACACGATTATTCTTGATAAAACAGGCACAATCACAGAGGGGCGCCCGGTTGTTGAAAAAGTTATTCCGCACGGCATTGACGAAAAAGAGTTTCTGCACCTTTTTGCATGCGGTGAGGCCTCCAGCGAACACCCGCTTGCGCGGGCAGTCACGGACTATGCTTCTGAAAAAAGTATTCCGTTCTCCGCACCGAAGGAATTCGAAGCCCTTGCGGGACGCGGTGGGAAAGCGATTGTTGACGGCAAAAGCATTCTTATCGGGAACGAACGACTTTTTTCCGAAACGGAAATCGAATACGATAAAGCCGCACTCGACGAGCTTACTTTGTCCGGCTGCACACCGCTGATGCTTGCCGTTGACGGCATGTACCGTGGAATAATCGGCGTTGCGGATGCAATAAAGCCTTCCTCCGCAAAAGCGGTCCGGACACTTAAAGCACACGGCATCGATGTTTGGCTCGTCACCGGAGACAATGCGCACACGGCCGAAAGCGTTGCAAAGCAAGTCGGCATAGAGCACGTGAAGAGCGGCTGTCTCCCCTCCGACAAAAACAACTGCATTGCAGAACTTCAAAAACAAGGGCATCTTGTTGCAATGGTCGGAGACGGCATAAATGACGCTGCCGCGCTCGCACTCTCCAACGTCGGCATTGCAATCGGCACCGGCACGGACGTTGCTGCCGCAAGTGCGGATATTGTGCTTGCAAAAGGTGAACTCACCGGAATCAGCGATGCACTTCTGCTCTCCCGTACAACGCTTAGAATCATTAAGGAAAACCTTTTCTGGGCATTCGCTTACAATTGTCTCGGCATTCCCGTTGCGGCGGGTTTGCTGTATGCATTCGGCGGACCGCTGCTTAACCCCATGCTTGCTGCACTTGCAATGAGCCTCAGCTCCGTTACGGTGCTTACAAATGCATTGCGGCTGAAACGGGCGAAACTGAAGTAGTTTTTTCTCCGTTTTCGCCGAATGCGCAGGCAACACAATAATATTGTGTTTTCGGTATAAAATTGGTATAATATGCTTGGAACAAAATCATGGAGGTTACGGCTTGATAAACAAGAGCATTTCAGAGGCCGTTCTTGAGGCTGCACTCAGGACGGGCGGGGATTTTTCTGAACTTTACATGCAGGATACCGAATTCAACACGGTAAAAATGGTTGACGGAGCAGTTGACAATGCAAGCTATGAGCGCAAAGCCGGCGCAGGCGTGCGTGTCCTCAAAGGCACGCGCAGCGCATATGCATACACTGCGAACACAAGCGAAAGCGCTTTAATTGCAGCTGCAAAGGCGGCGGCATCCGCACTTAACGAAGCAAAGGAATTCGAAGCTAAATCCGTCTGCGTTGAACGCATCGGCGGATACGAGCAAAAAATACCTTTTTCAACCATAAAAAATGCAGATAGAATCGCGCTTTTGCGCAGCGGCACAGCAGCAGCAAAGGCCCATTCAAACGAAGTCACTCAGGTTGTTGCGGCGTATATGGATTGCGATCATCGCATTGCGGTCTGCAACAGCGATGGCGTTTATGCCGAGGATCGTCGGCCGCGAACAAGGCTGATGATTCAATCGGTTGCAATGGCAAACGGCGAAGCGCAAACAGGTTATGAAGGCCCCGGGCTTGGAAAAGGATTCGAAGCTTATCAGCAAATCGACCCGGAAACCGTCGGCAAAGAAGCTTCACGTATTGCGGTAACAATGCTTCACGCACCCGAATGCCCGGCAGGAATGGTTCCCGTTGTTATCGACGGGGGCTTTGGCGGTGTCATTCTGCATGAAGCTTGCGTGCATGGGCTTGAAGCCACCAGCGTCGGCCGCGGGAATTCTGTTTTCTGCAACAAACTCGGTCAAAAAATCGCAAGCGATATCGTGACGGCGGTTGACGACGGGACGATACCCGGCGAATGGGGCAGCATGTGCTTTGACGATGAGGGCCATCCCGCTCAGCGCAACGTTCTTATTGAAAACGGAGTCCTCAAGAGCTACCTTGTTGACATACTCGGTTCACGCCTTATGAACCACCCTGTCACCGGCAGCGGCAGGCGACAGGATTATACATATGCACCCACTTCCCGCATGACCAACACTTTCTTCGCCGAAGGCAATGACGATGAAGAGGCCATGCTTGCAACCATGGGCGACGGTTTGTTCGCCGCAAAGATGGGCGGCGGCTCCGTGAACCCGCTCACCGGTGAATTCAATTTCGCCGTTCTTGAAGGTTACTGGGTTAAAAACGGCAAGATTCTTTGCCCTGTCCGCGGTGCAACGCTCATTGGCAAGGGCGCGGACGTTCTTATGAAAATCGACCGCATCGGCAGAAGGATGTGGATGGGTCAGGGCATGTGCGGCTCATCATCCGGCAGCGTTCCGACAAATGTCGGCCAGCCGCGCATTCGCGTAAGTGAAATCACTGTCGGCGGCAAAGGAGGCGCGCTGTAATGACTTTTGAATCCTTTAAAGAAGCCTGCTTTAAGGCGGCGCTTGAAAAAGGCTGTGAAGCCGCTGAAGTTTTCTTCCGTGAAGATGAGTCCTTTTCGGTTAATGTGCTGAATTCCGAAATCAGCAAATACACCTCCGCACACGCTTGCGGACTCAATCTGCGTGTCGTTTTCGGCGGCAAAACGGGTTATGCCTACACCGAAGTTTTCGACAACGCCGATGCTCTTGTTGAAAGTGCAATCGACAATGCCCGTGTTATTGAAAACAATGACGAAAACCCCATGCAGAGCAAATGCGAGTATCCGACAATAAATCAAAAGCAGAACCCTGTTGCGGACATGAGCGAAAGCAAAAAAATCGAGCTTGCATTGAGACTTGAACGCGATACTCTCGATTTTGACGACCGAGTAAACCGTGTTGCTTACTGTGCGGTTGAAACGGGTGTTGAGACCACGCGCATCCATAACACGTACGGACTTTGTGCCGATAAGGAAAACAGATACTCCGTTGCTGTCATTGAACCGATTTTGCGCATCGGTGAAGACGAGCGCGAAAGTTTTGCTTTCAAATTCGGCTCAGGCATGTTGGATTGCGGGGACATTATCAAAGAGAGTGTCGACAATGCACTGATGCAGTTCCATGCTTCTGCCGTTGATTCCGGTGAATATCGTGTCCTTCTGCGCAGCGATGCAGCAACGGATCTGCTTTCCGCTTTTTCGAGCATGTTCTCCGCAGACAGCGTTCAAAAGGGACTTTCCCTGTTGAAAGACAAACTCGGCGAGCGCATCGCAAATCCCTGCATTTCAATCATTGACGATCCGTTCGAGGAGGATAATCCCCGCGCATTCGATGCCGAAGGAACACCTTCCGTAAAAACTGTTGTTGTTGAAGACGGCATACTTAAGAGCTTTCTTCACAATCTTAAAACTGCACGAAAGGCGGGTGTTGCCTCCACCTCCAACGCCGGACGCGCCGGTGTCGCCTCTCCCGTCGGAGTTTCTCCCAGCAACTTTTTCATTGCAAAAGGCGAAAAGAGCTATGATACGCTTGTTTCCGAACTTGACAGCGGAATTGTCGTTACCGAACTCGGCGGCCTTCACAGCGGACTCGATCCCGTCAGCGGCGATTTTTCGTTGATTGCAAAAGGACTGCTTGTTGAACAGGGCAGCGTCATCCGTTCCGTTGACCAGATTACCTGTGCCGGCAATTTTCTTTCGCTTATGAATTCCGTTATCGCCGCAGGCAGCGACCTGCGTTTCGGCTTTCCCGGCGGCGGCAGAGTCGGCTCTCCGAGTCTCCTCGTTGAAAAGCTTATGATTTCAGGTAAATAATCGACTCTTCGTTTGATTGTATTTAAATGCCCCGAACCCGCGCAAATGCGGGAACGGGGCTGTTTAAATTGGCGCTATACCGAATATGGGGATCAAGAGTTGAGGCAAAACTCCCCGAATTGATGAAGAATATAAACAAAAAAATCAAGAAGGTGCGTCATGTCCCCACAAGGTTATACCGCAAAGCTGCTTGGCATGTAAGCCGCGAACGTGCCCGCCACCGTTTTCCGGCAATGGCTGCATCCCACTTGTTTCTGATGATGCTTTTCGGAGCAGAGTTTTTGGAAACCGCTTCTGTCTGCATTCGAAGCGGTTCACCTGCATTGAAACCATATGCACGATTCTTTTGCCGGTCAATTCACGTGAAGAAACTTCCAGCAAAGCTTTCCTTGTTAACTTAGCTTAAGTTAACAAGGAATTACAGCAACCGAACCGTTGCGTCCGATTGCCCTGCAGCAATCAACATATACTTCAATGAACGCATATCCGCCGCGCAAGGCTAAGGACCGAGCCTTTTCCAATCCGCCCGGAAGGGCTTTCCCGCCCGGATAGTGCTCAATTATTTGTCCGGTAACATCGAGGGTATGAACTTCATATGGTTTGCCAAGGTAACAAATTGATACAATACCAAGCATAATTCCGTTGATTTCCACTTCAGGAAATTCATTATGAATGACGTCAATAATTCTTTTAACTTTTTGTTGATTTTGTACATGGCCACCGATATCTAACTCGCACATTGTCTGTATATAATTTTTAGAACGTTTTTTGCGCAGATATCTATCCAATTCCATTTTATTCATCTGCTGAGTTTGCAACTTATGCTGCTGAATCGGAGCAGTACTCAATGTTGTTCCCGTCAGATTCCGGGTTTCAGGTCGTGTCAGTAATGGCTTTGGCATTTTGTTACCTCCTCATTTTCTTTTTGTTTATTCCACTTACATGTTTATATTTTTGCACTCTTAATAATAAGAATTAAACCGATAATTATGACGCAAGCAGGCGCAAACGCAACCAATATCATTGATAAGTTGGATAGGCTGTTCGAAATGCTTTCAAAGTTATTTTCTAAAACCCAAATGCCAAAGACATAAATAATTGCCTTCAGAAAGGATGCCCTCAGGATACCGGCAACGCTGCTTTTCGAAAACAGCAGCAATGCTCCGACAAGTCCAACTCGCGCAACACGTTTTGCATTAAGCTGAGATATAACTAAGAATGGTATCGTTCCCGTTGAGAGCAATGCGATGATACTGCCGACAACAGCAACAATCCAGTTGTACGTATCCGTTTTCTTGATAACATAATTGAGCAGCAATAATGCGGCAAGAGCAACAACCATTCCGATAAGGATTTTTACCATGAATGTCCTTATCTTGAGCCTGTTTTCTGCAGTTTGACGCGCTCTATACGGCAGTATTTTCGTAATGATTTCAATCAACGCTGAAAGAATTACTGTATCCATAAATGCAATTGCAGCGGACGATGGGCTTTCCGAGAAAGCATTTTTCAGGGAGCCGTAATCAGTTATTAAACCGCAGAAAGGTATTTTTCCACATATTCCTTCATGGACTTAGTGTCTCAAGACATACATGAACATTTCAGACATTCCGGTGGTTGTGCCGAATGCAAAGCTCGTGACCAAAAAAACGATGGAGGTGGATTTGATGAATAAGTACAAACTCAGTATTTGGGGCAGAAATTTTGAACTCCCCCTTTTGTATGAATGCTATCCCGATGAAGAAGTTATCGAAAGCCAAAGGGAGGCCTTTGCAATGTTTGAAGCTAATTCGGCTGCAGTGGCAGCGTCTTTGGAACACGTCAAGAACTATGTTGAAACCGATGAATTCGCTCGGTTGAACGGAGACAAGATTGAAAACATATTCAAATATGTTATGCCTAAGGAGATCTTTGTGCCGCATACTGAGAAGCATCGCAATGTTGCAATCATGTGCAACTATAAGTTCGATATTGAGCATGGCATTGCAGTTTTATTTGAGAACGGACAGTTTAAAAAAGTCGGACCACAAGATATAGCCTTATAAGTACATGGAGAAAAGGTCCAATGCCGGTAGTTTGGATTTCCTGCTCGGGCAACCCGTTTTCTGTTGGTTTTTGTGCAGATTAATTATACACGAAAGCAAAAAACCGGACAACTCTTCGTGAGCTGCCCGGTTTTGTTTTCGGGTCTATTGCAGCAACCCTTGGCTTTCGGGGCTGAAGCATCAGTTTCACGCTGTCTTTCGGCTCCGAACGACCGTGCTTGCAGATACGGTTATGCTGCGCCAATGCTCCTGCGAAGCACAAGAAGCGCATCAAGTGAGTCAACGCATCTGTCTCCGTTAAAGTCCATAATAAGCTCATTGCCATCGGTTTCCAACCCGAGTGCATATCTCATAATCAGCAAAGCATCATATGTTGTGATTTCACCGTCATGGTTCACATCGCCGATCATCCAATAGCACGCCGTAATGGTTCGGTCTTCCGTAACATTGGTGGAATCGCCGTCCCAGCGGTCAAAGATATAGCCGGCGTGTTCGGGCGCATCGGGAAGTATCGCATCCCGTCCATGTTCGACATAAAGAACAGCAATGGGATCTCCGTTCCAGCCGTCAATCAGGGTAACTTCATACACGTTGATCGTGCATGTTGCGTCAACAACCAGATCTTCGGCAGGCATTGTTTCGGGAACGTCCCATCCCGAGAATGTGTATCCTTCGGGTACATCATACGCGGGAGTTATAATCGCCGCACCGTATTCATATGTTCGGACGCTATACTCCTCGCCGTTGACCGTATAGGTTATCGTATAGGTATTAACGCTCCAAACAGCAGTGACGGTTATATTTGCAGCGGGAAGAACACCGTCTTCGGGCATACCGTCCCAAGCGTCAAAGGTATGACCGAGCTTTTCCGGATTTTCAGGAACAGTGATAACATCACCTTCATATCCCGTAAACGTGAAATACGTCTCACCATCGACCATGAATGATACCGTATACTTTCCATCTTCAACGAGTGTCGCATCAAGCACGATGTTCTCCGCCGGCATGGTGGCGGGAGTATCCCAGCCCGAGAAAGTGAAATGGTCAGGAACGTCATATGCGGGAGCAAAGACTTCTTCACCGTAAGCATAAACCTGTATTGCGTAAATCTCACCATTGATATTGTAAGTAACGGTGTATTCGTTTACGGTCAGTGTCGCATCAAGCACGATGTTCTCCGCCGGCATGGTGGCGGGAGTATCCCAGCCCGAGAAAGTGAAATGGTCAGGAACGTCATATGCGGGAGCAAAGACTTCTTCACCGTAAGCATAAACCTGTATTGCGTAAATCTCACCATTGATATTGTAAGTAACGGTGTATTCGTTTACGGTCAGTGCCGCATCAAGAACAAGGTTCTCGGCAGGCATGGTTTCCGGAATATCCCAACCTGAGAAGGTGTGTCCCTCGGGAACGGTGTATTCGGGTGCGGAAACCACCGCTCCGAATTCATAGGTCTGAGCGGTGTATTTCTCACCGTTGATTGTGTAGGTAATCGAATAGCTGTTGGCCGAGTATTGAGCGGTAACGGTCATGTCTTCCGTAACGTTTGAGAAGTCCTTATCCCATCCGATGAAGGCATAACCCTCACGTTCGGGGGCTGTCGGCTCAATTGCGGCGGAACCGTGGGCAACACTCTGAGCGGAAAGAACCGTACCGTCGTAGTCAACGAAGGTGACCGAGTGGTAAACCTGAGCGGTAATTGAACCGTTGTCGGATGTGAACGGAATGAGGGTAGGAGAAGTTTGCTGCACGGGCATATAGTAGAATTCCCTTATTTCAAGTTCAAGAGGAATCACAGTGCCGAGCTCTACGGATTCATTTACATGAAAATTCATTGTAAATATGGTTCCGTTTCCGCTGAACGGATTGGTCGGCATGATTGCCATGAAGGGAACCTGTCCCGGACGCGTGACAGCATCAGCGACGATCGTGCCGCCGCCAGCGATCATGTTTTGCCAGATGTTTCCCTGAGCAATACCGTTACCGACGACGGAAAGCATATTTGTGTCATACCTCACGAATGCCGTGAGAGCGTGAGATTCATACTCGCCTTCGATATTAAACGCTACCGACACATCTGTGCCGGGAGCTGCCGTGACGTTTTCAACACTGAAAACAACGTCGTTATCGGTCGGCGATCCGGTTTCCGCATATGCAGGGATCGTGATCGTGCTCAGAATGACAGCGACACTGAGCAGCATTGCGAAGAGTTTTTTCATTTTCGTCTCCTTATTTTTTATTTATATCGGGCGGCGTAAAACCGCCCGGTATAGGTTAATTAATTACGTTGTTCGGTTTTCTGCCCGTACGGATTGAATTTTCAGGCGTCTTGCACGGGCTCCTTCACGATGGCTTCGATCAATCCCAGCGAGAATCGCATGATGAGCAGGGTATCAACGGCATTCACTGCGCCGTCCCCGTTGAAGTCTGCGGCGGCGATCTGTTCGGGCGTAAGGTTCTCGGTTGAAACTCCGAGAACATACCGCATGGCAACAAGGGCATCAACAGCGTTGACCGCGCCGTCTCCGCTGGCATCGCCGGAATTGGGAATCGGGCCGTACTTTGCGAGAACGGCCGTATTTGCCGTAACGCATGAGAAGTCACCTTCCCAACCGACAAAGATAAAGGTCTCCCTCTCCGGATCGGGCGGAGGAGTCGCTGCCTCGCCGTACTTTGCGGTTTTAATTGCAATTGTCCGTCCGTCCCAATCGACAAAGGTCACAAAGAAGCTTGCGTTCGGGTTGGGGGTCGGAGTGGGCGTAGGTTCTCCCGTCGGCGTAGGCTCTCCCGTGGGTATTGGAGTCGTGGGATCCGTTACGACACCGCCGCCTCCTCCGCCGCCGATTCCGCCGGAACCGCCGCCGGAACCGCCCGAACCGCCGCCGCCTATGCTGCCCGTGGCGGAATTTCCTGTCACGTCATAATGCGGAACCTGTTCTGTCGTGCCGTCGCTGTTGTTCTTCGACAGGTCGTTGACCGTCATATCCATATTCTTTTCACCGGCTTCGGCGTCTTCGGGAATCTTGACCTTCATCTTCATGATTTGGCCGTTTCCGCCGAACGCCATTCCGCCGGATTCCGCTTTTGCGTCTATCGTGCCCGTGCTTGCGTCCGGACTGCCCGAGCCGCCGCTGCCGGTACCACTGCCTTGCTGAAGATCAAATTCTCCGCCGTTCTCGACAATTTCCTGAATCACCTGACCCGGCGTTATCTCAAGAACTTCTATGTCGCTTGCATCGTACTCAAGAGCCATGTCGAAGCTGTTTGCTTCATAGTCGCCCTCGATAACGACTTCCGTTTCGATTTCTTCACCGGGACTGCCCGCTATTTCTCCAAGAAGAACACATACGCCTGCGTCCTGCGTTGTTCCTTTCTCAATCTTGGTTATCGTCAAATCAACCGCATGGCAATAACTCTTGCGATAGATTCTGAATTCGTACAAATAGCCCGCCGCAAACTCGAAATCGTCATAGCATCCTGAAATATTTCCATAGTTTGAAGCGATAAATCTGCTATAAGAATACGTAATCAGTGACAAAATACACCAATCATATGTTCCTGCCGGTATGCGAACCGACTTCGTTTCACCTGATACAGACTCAACATAGTTATATTGAGACAGCGATGCATTTACAGGTGCTTCTGCGTATCGTGGGATTGAATACTCGATTGATGAGTATAATTCTGAAGCTGATGAACGCAATTCGCCTCCGTTCATGCTGAAGGGAAAGCTCTGGTCATATCCGCACGAATTCGCATCTGCATCGAATACCATGTGCCAACCAACGCATGTTGCCATCCACCCACTCTCTTCAGTCTCGTCAGCTCCATTGGGATTCTGATACAGTCCGCCGCTCTCATCTGTCAACCTGACAACTGCGGTTTGAACGCCGGGGTCTGAATAAAGTGCCCGAATCATAATATCCGAGGTTATCATTTTATCTGTATCAAAAAAGTCCCATGCCCCGAAAACAAGACCGTCATGCTCAGGCGGAGTCGGAAAGCTCTCCATATCTATATAGTTTCCGCCCTGCACCGTCCGCTCTTCAAAAATCTCCCCCGTCGAATCGTCAACAAATGTGATTTTGAAATCCGGAGCCGGTGGTATCTCAATTTCAGGTTCACTGTCTCGCACGTAAATGCAGTAAATAGTTGCGGACCCGAAAGGCCTGTTGTGAATATATTCACCTGTTTCCGACTTAAAGTTCCCCCATCCGTTAAGACCATCGTAGTGAACGATTGTCCCATGTTCATTATCAAAAGCCATATACCCGCAGGGGAGAATATTAGAATCGAAGAAACCCGCATATGACTTCATTCCCGTGCCGCCGATTATTGTGCACACCCCGGTTGTTAGGTCAATGCTTTGCAGATAGGGCTCTGAATATGACTTATTAACGCCGTAGGCATTTCCGTTTTTATCAATGCAGAACTCGTTTAGAAAAACTGGATTGCCGTCTGCATCGAACGCCTGTATCGGAGCTATTTCTGTTAAAGTGCCGAGCGGCAATGAAACTTCGTAAAGTGAATTATTGGTTCCCAGCTCATCATTAACCGCAAGAGCGTACAGCTTACCATTTGCATAATTATACGCCATTGCGGTTACAGTCCTGTCCATCATCGCACCTGTATACAGCGTTTCAAGCGTCTCGGCATCTTTAACAGCAAACCGATTGCTGCCGCTGCTGTTTTCAAAGCAAAAGAGTTTACCCCCTGCATAGGTGGCTGCTGTTATGGAATAGGTACTATCCTCTTTCCTGATGGTCGTATACTCAAAAACGTTATCATCGAACAAATCAATCCATTTACCTGCCCGGAAAGCTCGAATATTGGCAACAGGCATAACCTCCGGAACGCGAACAACGAATTCGGTTTGAGAGTGTCCGTCACTCGAATTCACCGAAAAAACGGTGCTGCCTGTACTTACTCCGTAAGCATAGCAATATTCGCCGTGAGCTCCATCCGGAACATATATACTGTCATCACCAAGAATGTCGGTTCCCGGGAAAGCGATCGTCTCATCGGCTGATGTAATGTATACCTGCTTGTCGAAGGCATTCTCGGGATAGACGTAAATTTCATATTGTATCATTCGCTTTCCGTAAACGACAACCTCTTGCCCAACGAGTTCAATGCGTTCGGTATATACAGGTTCGGTATTTCCGCGTGTTACTGTCAATTCCACCTTAGAGACACGAGTTGAAACATCGGTTGGAGTATAGTGTGTTACATTAAACTCGTACGTGAATCCGGCTTCAAAAGTATAGTTATCGTAGCAGGCAGGAATATCTCCGGCATCGCTCATGAACAGATAGTCAACGCCCTCGTCAGCCTTCGTCGGAGCGATAAAGCACCAGTCATATGTACCTGCCGGAATGTTGATAAGCTGTTTTTTGCAATACATTGATGAGTGGGATGAAAACTCCGCACTTGCGCCCTCCGGCAGCCTATATTCAAAGTTATCGTAGAAGGTCTCGGGGTCTTCAATAACCGTCAGCGGCCATGTCCTCTGCTCGGGAATAATTGTACCGTAGGCAGTGGCATCTGCATCAATGAGCATCTGGCACCCGCGCGTAACCCAATCAGCATACGAACGGCTGCCTACTTCATAGCAGTTATTTACGATTATCGTTGCAGGAGCTTCCTCCTCATGGTAGTAAGCTGTAACCGTAATGTCGTAGAGAAGATATTCGCCGTCGTAGTTCTCATCGTATTCCCAGCAGGTAAAAGCGTAGCCCTCATGTTCGGGCGGAGTGAGGAATGTCGTTTCATCGAGTGTTGTGCCGACCTCGTATTGAGCCGTGCCGATCACGGAACCATCCATGCTGTCAACAAAAGTTACGGTAAACTTTGTTTTTTCTCTCGGAGGGAGTTCAATATCGTTTTTTGTAAACATGTCCCTCGTGCCGGACTTGTTGTTTACGGTGACATAACCGCAGGACCTCGCCGTATGCTCATCCACATTTATTTCGTATAAATTATGATTGATATTGCCCTGTGAATAGGTTCTGGATTCATAGAGTACATAAAACAAGCCCGTCTGAAAATCGCAGACAGCCTTCCAAGGTATCTTACTGTATCCATCCGGCGCCTGAAAGTAGAACAGTCTCGTAACTTCACCGGTAGTCTTATCAATTTCATTGATTGTATGAGCCAAAAAGCCGTAAATTTTTCCGTCTCGTGATACAGCGATTTCTGTTACATTCTCTGACAGTTCCGCGATCATTGTCAAGTCGCCCGTATCAATATCCACGCTATATATTGCATATTTACTGTTTGATTGGCTTGCGTAGGCAACTGCATACATCGTATTGGTTGAATAATCATATGCCATGGATTGGGGGTGCAGCATATTGGTTCTGCCCCAATAGTCAACAGTCTGTGTTGCCTCGTCGATAACAATATACCTGAATTCGCGGTACCCGCTTGTCATATAACCGTAAATTTTCCCGTTGACATAAGCACATGACACTACATTGCAGTCTTTTACTTCTTCGGATGACAATTCGGCTGCCACTTCCGCTCTCTCGGGCAGGCCGCTTGAAAATTTGTACAAAACAGTGTGCCACCTGCTCTGTTCTCGTGAGTAAACACCATCATAAGCAAAAAGTTCGGCAGACCCCACTTCGGATTTTATAACAGTAACCTCGCAGGTATCGACCAAACCGCCGTCAACCGTTGCTGCCGTTATGGTTGCGGTGCCCGTCTTCATTCCTACCACATTGCCGTCCTCGAGTACAACGGCAATGCTCTCATCGGATGAAGTGAACACAACATCTTTATTGAACGCTTCCTCCGGAAGCACTTCGTATGTTAAAGGTACGCGGCAATTCATGCCGACTTCGGCAGTATCCTGCAAAACAATTTCCGAGGGATGAACCGGCTCGCCGACGTATACATTGTCAAGCTTTGCACAACCCGATGCATTCATGGATAATTGGTAAACCCATTTGAGCGTATGTTTGCCGGCGGTAAGAGCGTATTCCTTATGCGTCCAGTCATAAAAGCCGGCATATCCGTATCCTCTGCCGGTCTCCAGGGGACGGTCATCAATGCTGAAAAGCAGACCGCCGCTTACATAAGTATAGTCCAACACGTCGCAAATAAAATCAAATGCAACAATTTCTCCTTCGTTTGCGGTTATTTCAGCAGTGATTACAGCCTTTTTTTGGTACAATCCCGTTTCCGGTGAAGCAATGTGGTCATCTTCCACTCTCCAAATATAGTTGCCGTTTTCGGAATCGATATAGTCGCCGGAATTGGTGAATTCGATATTTCCGCCTTCGACATTCAACGCTTCGTTGAGCGTCATGGTTGACGGCGGATTTTCTCCATCCTCCGCTTTTGCGGAAAATGTCGGAACCGATACAACGGACAGCACCATCAGCAGTGCCAAGATCAAGGAACATACTTGTTTCAGAAGTGTTTTCATATTTTCCTCCGGAATCTATTTGCAGCCATGAAAAACGGCGCATTAACATTTTAAATACGAGCTTTGAATTTTTGTTTTTTTTTGTTGGCGGTCGTGTTTATTTCCTTTGCTGCCCCGATTCTTCGGTTGCTGAATATCAGCTTGAATCTGTCGTTGTCTGCAATCATTTTAACTTGCGTTAGTGATAAGCTTATTGTCGGTACTGCTGCATTGCCGCGCCCTGTGTTAAGCACACACTGACTTTTCTTTGAGGTTCAAAAGGATGCTGCACATAGCTGCCGATTAGTTGAAAACCATATGCGGAGAACGCCGCCGTGAGCGGATTTTGCGTCAAATACGACTGTAGTCAACAGAAAAATCGTTCTTCGCACGTCATTATTGTACACAATTGTGACAATGTTTGTGAACACCGCAAATGCATAAATTTTCATCAGACAAAAATATATTTCATGTATCGGCGCAGCTTCAATGAATCTTGGACTCGCTTATCTTAAACACCTACAAAAAAGATATTGCACAGATGCGATGTGCAATATTATATACTGCGACCCGGAGCTTATGTTACGCATCCGCGAATACATTGAAAGCTGCTTTGAGCGTTGTTCTCAACAGGCATTAAGTCGCTGCTGTGGTAATACAGCAGTTCTGTTTGCGGTTGAATTCCGTTTCGCCTCTTACCATTGAAATGCAAACAGCCTTGCTTGACCTGCTGTTGATCCATCAACCCGCAGGCAAATATGCAGCGGGCTACCGCCAAATGGAAAAGGCATACAAGGCGGGCAAGGTGCGTGCTATCGGCCTGTCAAACTTCAATAAAGCGCAGATCGAGGAACTTCTCTCCCTCTGTGAAGTGAATCCCACCGTTTTGCAGACTGAGCTGCACCCCTATCATCAGGAACCGGAGATGAAAGCCTTCCTGAAGGAAAACGGCATCGTGCCGCAGGCGTGGTACACGTTGGAACACGGCGACAAGGCACTGCTTCAGGAGTCGCTGTTTGCTCAGCTTGGTGAGAAGTACGGCAAGTACGCGCCGCAGATCATTCTCCGCCGGAACATCCGGAGCAGCAGCATAGTTATTCCCGGTTCAAAGAACCCGGAGCATATCAAGGCCAACTTTAACCGGTTTGACTTTGCCCTGACGGATGCGGAAACGGTTCCGCCGGTGGATGAGCAGAAGTGAAAAACTTTTTTCGCCTGCCCCGATGCTTGGACTGATATCGGCTATGCCGAAAAGTTACATAATTAAACACCGAAGCCAAACTAAGAAACAGCTTAACAGCAATAGGCCCGATACCCGATACAATAGTAATCGGCAAAAATAAGCCCGGAGCCGAAGCTGTGGAGCTATATTAACGGTACCGCAAAAGAAACGGCCGCTACCCACGGTTGGAATAGAATCTCGCAATCAGTTAAACTTCTTTGTATGCAAAACAGTGCGGCTGTTGTCGGCGGCAGTAAAAACCTGTTTTGCCGCAGCGAGAAAGTTCTCGAAAAATCATTAATCCGACTTCATTAAAGAAGGATGTTGCGGCAAGAAGCACTTTATAGGTTTTAACTTTGCCGCGATTGAGATTCCAACATTATGAGTGTTTCTCTATCCCGTCTGCCGTGATAATACTTTTCCAACACTTGACTGAAAACAGTCGAATCCTCTGCGACTGCTTCGAAAAGCGTCATGCATGAGCGCAGCTTCAAATTGTCCGGCGTTCCCATCACGGCGCGAGGATCATTTGTCTCCAACTCAAGTAATGCTTTGCTGATTTCCAGAAGTCGCGATTTTAATACCGGATGCAACAGGTAGGCTTTTGCTTCGCTAGGTCCGCGAATGCCGTAAAATACAGAATTGGAGCTCTTGCCGAGTCCATGCAATTGCGGAAAAATATACCATATCCAGTGGTGAACTTTTCTCCCGCTTCGAATTTCCGCAAGTGCCTGAGAATAACCGTCTACAGTGGCTTCCTGCGCTGATAAAAAACGTGTCAGATTATACTCTTTCAAAATAAGCCTCCTTTAAGGTGGTATGAATGAAATTTTGTTATTTAATACATACGCTTCTGCGGATGAGCCGAGGAAGGTGTTTATTGTTGTTATGTCCGGACATCCAGCAAAACAATTATGTCATATTGTTCACACTTCGCTTTAAAATCGACAATTTTACTGGATTAAATATCTTTATATAATCAATTATACCATGCGCTATGCAAGAGCGCAACATATATTTGCACAAAAGAGAGCATGCCGATAAGCTGAGACACAGAGCGAAACATGGTCTGATATGAAATTGGACAAAGGTGAGGAACTGCTTTCGGCAAATGATTTGATTACAGACGTATTAAAAATATTAATCATGTCATGCATACATCCTGCAATTGCACGGATTCTTTCACGCATTTTCCTTAAGCTTCCGGCAGGTTCTGTTTACGATCAAGAGGCATACATGGAAACGATGTCGTATCGCATAAAGGAGTTGGTTGTGCTTGTTTTGACTGCAATTCCGGTTGCCTATTTGACGGGTGTTGGAGTTGGTGCCGCAAAAAATGCATTGGAAGAAAGCATTGGCGCTGTGTTGTCCTCGATTTCACTTTCTGTTGCAACAATCGCTGTTTTTTTCATTTCTGTTTGCCTGTTTTTGAAAGGTGGAGTGTCGTTCGGCAGGGCGGTGCTGATAAGAATATTCAGCACGGTTATAGGAAATTTACTTAAAACAATTGTTGTTTGTGTTATAACAATATGGATATATCTGTTGATAAAGCAAGGCGAATATTCAGCTTTGTTGGCGGCGGCGGCAGCACTGTTCATTTCGCTGGGATTGATAGAATTCGGAGTCAAATATATGATTTCTGCCATTGCAAGATAGCAATATTAACAACTGTTGACGAAGAAGGGACTTATCGCGTTGTTTATTGTTTCGAAGCGATAGCCGAACAAAAGACGTAAATATGGACATTCAACATCACCCCTGCCTGCTTTTCGCAGGCGGGGGTGTACAGTTTGCATAATCGAAAAAATTTGAGGCAATCTCCGAAAGATTGTTCGGAAGATTATTTGTTTTCGAGGTATTCGTTAATTTTTTCAACGAGAGCATCGCAGTCGATACCATGGACGCCGCAGGCCTGTTCAAGGTCTTCGCCGCTTGCCATGACGCAGCCGAGGCAATGCATACCGCTCTCCATGAGGATATTTGCAATGCCGTAATCGGTTCTGAGAATTTCTTCGATAGTCATCTTTTTGTTGATAGCCATTATTGTTATCTCCTGTTCAAAATTATTTTTATTGTCGGCAGGGGCGGGAAAAAATATTCGCCGCCGCGTGCGAGAATACGTTTTTATTCGGCCTTTGAGGCGTATTTAACCGCAGCTTCGATGAAACCTGTAAACAGCGGGTGCGCATTATCGGGGCGGGATTTGAATTCCGGGTGGAACTGTACCGCAACGAACCACGGGTGGTTTGCAACTTCAACGATTTCCATCAGGCCGCGGCGGGGGTTCCAGCCGGTAAAGCGAAGGCCCGCATCGGCAAAATCCTGAAGGTATTCGTTGTTGAACTCGTAGCGGTGGCGGTGGCGTTCGTGAACCTCTTCCTTGCCGTAGTGCTTTGCTGCAAGGCTGCCGGGCTCAAGGCGGCAGGTGTAGCTGCCGAGACGCAGAGTGCCGCCGATGCGTTCAAGGTTGTTGACCTGATCTTCCATCAGTGCAATAACGGGGTGCTTTGCGTTGAAGTCAAATTCGGTGGAATTTGCATCTTTCCAGCCGAGAATGTGGCGTGCGTACTCGATTACGGCGATTTGCATACCGAGGCAGATACCGAAATAAGGTATGTTGTGCTCCCGTGCATAGCGGGAAGCTATCATCATGCCTTCAACACCGCGTTCGCCGAAGCCGCCGGGAACAAGAATGCCGTCCACATCCGCAAGGATTGTGTTCGGATCATTGTGTTCAAGCTCTTCTGCCGCGATCCACTTAATGTTGACTCTTGCATCGTTTGCAATGCCGCTGTGTTCCAGTGCTTCGGCAACGGAAAGATAAGCATCGTGCAGCTCTACGTATTTGCCGACGAGAGCAATTGTGCATTCCTTGGTGGGCTTGAGGGCGGATTCAACCATTGCACGCCAATGCGCAAGGTCGGGATCGCGCTGTTCAAGCGCAAGCTTTTTGAGCACAACGCTGCAAAGGCCGCGTTCTTCAAGCATGAGGGGAACATCATAGAGGGAGCGGGCGTTAAGGTTTTCAATAACGCATTCTTCCACAACGTTGCAGAACAGACCGATCTTTGCACGGATGCTGCGATCGAGCGGATAATCACTGCGGCAAACGAGGACATCGGGCTGAATGCCGATACTTTGCAGTTCTTTGACGGAATGCTGAGTGGGCTTTGTTTTCAGCTCACCGGATGCCGAAAGGTACGGAATGAGCGTAACATGGATAAAACAGCATTGATTCTGCGCAAGCTGAGTTTTAAGCTGGCGAATAGCCTCAAGGAAGGGCTGGGATTCAATGTCGCCGACGGTTCCGCCGATTTCAACAAGCATGATCTCGGGTTTGATTGCGTTGATGGCCTTCTTGATGCGGAGCTTGATTTCGTCCGTGATATGCGGAATCACCTGCACCGTGCCGCCCTGGTAGCCGCCGCGGCGTTCGCGGTCGAGAACTGCGGAATAAATCTGTCCGGTGGTGGTGTTGTTGAGCTTTGTGAGCTCTTCGTTAATAAAACGTTCGTAATGGCCGATGTCAAGATCGGTCTCTGCTCCGTCATCGGTCACGAAAACTTCGCCGTGCTGATAGGGGTTCATCGTTCCCGGGTCAACATTGAGATAGGGGTCGAGCTTCATAATCGATACGCTGTAGCCCCTTGCTTTCAACAGCCTGCCCAATGCGGCGGCGGTGATGCCTTTGCCCAGCGAGGAAACTACGCCCCCGGTAACGAAAATCAGCTTGGTGTCCATGTGTTCCTCCTGAATATAAAATCGTCAATGCACCGCAGAAGGAATGCGGAGAACACTCCGCGCCGCTGCGGCACACAATAACTGTCCATTGAATAATATTATAGTTAAAACCCGCCGCGTTTCAAGCCCTATATGCGAATAAAATCCGATATAATTTTTCGCGGCTTTCCGCGGCGGAGAAAAAACTGTTTCGGCACTGCATTATTCTTCCGTCGGTATCGGACGGATATGCCAGAGTTCTTCGGAATACTCCCGAATTGTTCTGTCGCTTGAGAACTTGCCGGAATTTGCGGTGTTCATAAGGCATTTCCGCGCAAATGCCCGCTCATCCGCCGTATCATAAATTGCACGGAGCTTTGCTTCGATATAGCTTTCAAGGTCATATAGATTGAAATAATAGTCCGGTTTGCGCCAATCACCCGTCAAAAGGGAGTTGTAAACTTCCGTAAATACGCGGCGCGCTTCTTCTTTTGTTCCCGAATCCTGCGGCAGTGTGTAAACGGCATTCAGAATGCTGTCGTCAACAAGGGAATCAACCGCGCGGCGCACGACGGAGCTGCTTTCGTAAACGGTGCGGGGGTTGTAATGCGGGCGGAGGCGGGTCAGCTCCTCGACTCTTGCACCGAAGATATAGTTGTTTTCCTCGCCGGCGCACTCGACGATTTCGATATTTGCGCCGTCATATGTTCCGAGAGTTACGGCACCGTTTATCATGAACTTCATGTTGCCCGTGCCGCTTGCCTCGGTTCCGGCAGCAGAGATCTGCTCCGAAATATCTGCTGCGGGGATGATATGCTCGGCATAGGAACAGTTGTAGTTTGAAACGAACACAACCCTCATCTTATCGCGAACGGCCGGGTCGCTGTTGATGCAGCGTGCAAGCTCGTTGATGTATTTAATGATGTTCTTCGCCATTATGTAACCCGGAGCTGCCTTTGCACCGAAGATGAATGCGGCGGGGGGCATATCGGAAAGCCGTCCTTCCTTAAGCTCGCGATAGATATGCACAATGCTCAGTGCGTTCATAAGCTGCCGTTTGTATTCATGCATGCGCTTCACCTGAATATCAAAAACGAACTCCGGAGGAATTTCAACACCCTCCTTTTGAAGAATGATATCGGAGAGTTTGCGCTTAGCCTCGCGTTTGACGGCAATGAAACCCCGAATCAGTTCATCGTCGATCAGAGGTTCAAGCTTTTTAAGCTCGTACAGGTCGGTCATAAAGCCGTAGCCGATGCGGCTCCCGATAAGTGTGGAAAGTGCGGGATTGCAAAGCCCGAGGAAGCGGCGCTGGGTCACGCCGTTTGTTTTGTTTTGGAAGCGTTCGGGATAAACATCGTACCAATCCTTAAGCACTTCGGTGCGCAGCAATCCGGAATGGATCTGCGCAACGCCGTTGACGTATGAGGAAACAAAGGTTGCAAGCCTTGCCATATGAATCCGTCCGTCGGCAACGATGTACATTGAGTTTATCTTTTCCTGCGGCAGCCCGCGGGACGTCAGTTCGCGGTGCAGCGCATCGTTAATGCGGAAGATGATATCGAGAATATTCGGAATAACGCTGCGGAAGAGCTCACAATCCCATGTTTCGAGAGCCTCGCTCATGAGCGTGTGGTTTGTGTAGCTGAATGTGCGCCGCGCAATGTCCAGTGCGTCGTCAAAACTTTTGCCCTCGTTCATAAGCAGACGGACAAGCTCCGGAATGCTGACCGTCGGATGCGTGTCATTAAGCTGTATTGCGTTCATCTCCGCAAAATTATCAACCGTGCCGAAAACACGCTTGTGGCGGCGGAGAATGTCGCCGAGCGATGCAGCGGAAAGGAAATACTGCTGCTTCAGGCGCAGGCGTTTACCCTCGTATGTGCTGTCGTTGGGATAAAGCACACGCGTAATGTCCTCAACGGCATTCTTTTCGCGGACGGAAAGCGCGTATTCCTGCGAATTGAACGCGGCAAAATCAAATTCCTCCTCCGCTTCGCTCTGAAACAGGCGGAGAGTGCCGATTGTTGAAGTGTTGAAACCGATTACAGGCATGTCATAGGGCACGGCGAGAACGCGCCTGTCCGCGAATTCAACAACAATGGTTTTATCGTCGCGTCTGCGGCTCCACGGATCTCCCTGCTTTTGCCAATCGTCCGCACGTTCAACCTGAAAGCCGTTCAAAAAACTCTGCTTAAACAAACCGAATTTGTAGCGGATGCCGTATCCGTCAAGCGGAAGGTCGTGAGTCGCCGCGCTGTCAAGAAAACATGCCGCAAGCCTGCCCAACCCTCCGTTGCCGAGAGCGCAGTCCTCGATGGATTCCATAATGTTGATGTCGACTCCGCGCAGAGCAAGCAGACGGGATACTTCCGGCAAAAGATTCAACACGAACAGATTGTTGAAAATCATTCGCCCGGTGAGATATTCGGCGGAAAGATAGTATGCCCTCCGCCCCGTTTCACGATTGCGGCGGCTCCTGCGCCAATCATCCGCAACGGCATACATCACCGCATCGGAAAGTGCGCGGTGCAGCTGCTTCGCATCCGCCTCGTTTATGTTTATCTGATAGTCGCTGCGCAGAATATCCTCCGTGCGCCTGATGATCCCTTTTGCATCCATAAGCATGATTCCGTTACCCGTGGCTCTCGGCTGCCCGAAAGCGTCCTTTCGCGGTCTGATTAATGTTTTCAGCTTATTATACCATATGCGGCGCGATTAGGTAAGTACCGGGTGACGGGAGTTGATGATGAAACAAACATTATGAATATATCATACGTGTATTTGCTTTTAACGCTTAAGTATGTTATAATACATTTGTATTTGAATGTTCTTTTTTAAGCTTTTTTCGTAAAGAGCCTTGACTTTGTATCTTTTGCAAAAACAGCTTGAGTCAGCACTTCTCCAAAATCAGCTGCGGGTCTGTTAATGCAAAAAACTTGAGCAATCCGGTGTTCGGAAGCGAACACAATGAGTTTTTAACGAATGCAGGCACAACTTTTCGCAGTGTACCTGCAAAAACAAATCTGATTAAATAATGTATGATTATTCATAAAATGGCCGATGTTAACGGGATGTTTATGCGTGAACATGCATTCACACTCACAAAACTCGGCACGGCGAAAGAGGAAATGGAAAAACTTGATGAAGCATTGCAATGCTATACAATGGCAATGCAGATAACCGAAGAACTTCTCGCAGCTTCGCCCGATGACGGCAAACTTAAGTACAATATGAGTGTTTCTTATGAACAGATCGGTCATATAGCAGAGCTTAAACACAATTATCGCGAAGCTGAATTGCTGTACAGACAATCGCTTGAGATCTGCCGCACTAACGTTAAGCTCGGGACTCGACCGTTTGATGAAGACGCTCTTGCAAGTTCGTTATACAGACTTGGTGCACTTCCGCTGCAGCGAAAGGCAACGGACGAGCAGAAAGAATACCTTAAAGAAGCGATGTCCATATGGAAAGATTTATATGACGCAACGGGAGATAACTTATACAAGAAGAGTTATGATCTTGCAAAAAAGGCATTAAAAAGATAACGCAGCAGATAAAAAACATGCTCTCGAGCATCGCAGCCTGCAGTGTGCCTTTCAACTCCTGCCGAATCAGAAGAGCCGCGCTTTGACGCGGCTCTTTAACGTTCCGAACAACAGTTCGGCAGCTGTTTAATATTGACCGAATCCTCAGTCAGGCTTCAGGCTCAGTCTTCGTCCTCTTCCTCGGGGAGGATTGCGTTATGGAACACCTCTTGGACATCATCGTTATCGTCGAACATATCGAGCATACGTTCGATTTTTGCGATCATTTCGGGATCGTTGACATCAACGGTGTTGGAGGGGATCATATCCTGTTCGGCGGAGAGGAAGGTGTAGCCTGCGGCTTCAAGAGCCTCGCGAACGGCAGAAAAATCGGCGGGCGAAGTGAAGACTTCAAAACAGTCGTCCTGTGCATTGAAATCGTCAGCGCCGGCATCGAGAGCAGCCATCATGAGTTCTTCCTCATCGATTTTTGCGCTGCGTTCAATGACGATATGACCCTTCTTGTCGAACATCCAGGCGACGCAGCCGGAGTTGCCCATGCCGTTGCCGTATTTGTCAAACAGGTGGCGGATTTCCGCAGCGGTACGGTTGCGGTTGTCAGTCAGAACTTCAACAATGACTGCAACGCCGCCGGGGCCGTAACCCTCGTAAGTGCCGCTTTCGTAGTTAATGGAACCGAGTTCGCCTGCCGCCTTTTTGATGGAGCGGGAGATGTTGTCGTTGGGCATGTTGCTTGCCTTTGCTTTTGCAATAACATCGCGGAGTTTTGAGTTGTTTGCGGGGTCGCTGCCGCCTTCTTTAACGGCGATTGCAATTTCTCTGCCTATTTTTGTGAAAACCTTACCTCTTTGAGAGTCGGTCTTCTCCTTTTTGTTTTTAATGTTTGCCCATTTGGAATGTCCGGACATAGGTGTACCTCCTGAATTTTTCGCCGACGCACATTATTCGCTGCGCCGTTTTGATTTTGATTTTGGTAAATTTTTATGATAATGCCGCACTCGAGTTTTCAAGGCAGCTTATCGCCTTTTTGATTTCGGACGAATTGAACCGCTTTGACGTATCCGCCGCTGTTACTCACCGGTGTAGGGTCTGCATACAGCAACAACGCGGTGCATACTTGTTCCGGCGGAAGAGCTAAAGTCGCCGAGACAGGTGATGAGCGTCAATCTTGATTCGCCGTCATGCTGCATGACTTCCCACGGAACATGCTGATAGTGGTATTGGTTAATGCTTTCAACGATATAATAAGCGTATTCGCCGTTCTGCATTTTGACAATGACCTGATCCCCGGGCTGCAATTTATCCTTTACAACGGAAAAATAACCGAGTTTGCCGCTGTATCGATTGTGCCCCGCAAGGATAACGTTGCCGCCTGTTACGGGATCCCCGCTGTATTTGAGCCATCCGGCACGGAACGGAGAACGTACGGTTGCCATTTCGCCGCGCCAATTGTATCCGACGGGATCCACGGGGCAGGTTATATCATATTGCGGAAAATAAACGCATTCGGGCGCATAATCGTAAATGAACGGTTCTTCCGTAACATTTTCGGGCAGGGGCGTTTCGTCCGGCGAAAACGTCGGACGCGGAACGAGACTGCCCTGCGGCCCGATGTTGGGATTGTTCGGGTCATCGGGATCACTCGGTCCGCTCGGGCTGCCTGTCGGGAAAGGCGGAATCGTTTCGAATACTTCTCCGAAGATGTTGCGGCGTATCCAACGCCCGGCATCGTCAAAGAAAAACGTCGTGTCGCTCACGATAATAATGATACCCGCAAGCATCAGCACAACAGCGATTGACGTCACAATGGCGTTGTGACGTCGGTTTCTGCGCCTTTTTTCGGCAGGAGTATATACTTTTCGTTTCTTTTTATCCATAGCCCCTTTATTATATCAAAGAATTTTAGTGTTGGCAACAGAAATTGTTTATGGTATAATACGGAATATAACGGAATTTTGATCCGGGGACGGCGGTTCGGCTTATTTTTGCTTAAAGTTCAAAGTTTTTTCACCGAACAGCCGCAATCTGCTCCGATCGAATGCACGGATGCCGCCTGCGTGCAGACACGGCGGGCGCTGCATCACAACAAACGAACGCTGGTTCTGTTTAATGCATCAGCGTATTTCCGACAAGAGGTATCCACATGGACTTCAAACAAAACCTTTGCGCCGCTCTCAGCAATGCCTGCGGCATGACTGCCGAACAGATCGGCGATATGCTTGAAACTCCGCCGAACCCCGCAATGGGTGATTTTGCGCTGCCCTGCTTCAAGCTTGCAAAAACTTTCAGAAAAGCTCCCCCGGCAATTGCCGCGGAGCTTGCCCGGAATCTCGGCGAAATTGAGGGTTTTTCCCGTATTGAGACAGCCGGCGGCTATCTGAACTTCTTTACGGACAAATCCGCATTCGCCCGAACCGTCATTCAAAGGGTTCTTTCCGAAGGCGACGGCTACGGTGCTTCAACCGAAGGCAGCGGAAAGAATATCTGCTTGGATTATTCTTCCATAAACATCGCAAAGCCCTTCGGTATCCACCATATCACAACAACGGTTCTCGGAAATTCGCTCAGGCGTATCTTTGACCATTTGGGCTACAAGACCGTCAGCATCAATCACCTCGGTGATTGGGGAACGCAGTTCGGAAAAATGATCGTTGCATATGACAAATGGGGCGACAGAGAAAAAATCGAAAACGGCAATTCCGTCCGCGAACTTGTTGCACTCTATGTCAAATTCCATGAGGAGGCCGAAAAAGACCCCTCTCTTGAGGATGAAGCACGTGCCGCATTCCGCCGCATCGAGCTGCACGAACCGCATGAATGGGAGCTTTTCCAGTGGTTCAAAACGCTGACGCTCAAGGATGTTGCGCGGGTCTACGACCTTTTGGGCGTAACATTCGACAGCTATAACGGCGAAGCCTTCTACGAAGACAAAATGCCTGCTGTTGTGCAGGAGCTTAAGGATAAGGGGCTTACAAAAATCGACAACGGCATGACCATTGTCGATCTCTCCGAATATGATATGCCGCCCTGCATAATCCTTAAGAGCGACGGAAGCACCATTTATGCAACCCGCGACATTGCCGCTGCGGAATATCGCAAGAATACTTACGATTTCTATAAGTCACTGTACGTTGTTGCCTATCAGCAGAGCCTGCATTTCCGCCAGATTTTCAAGGTGCTTGAGCTTATGGGCTACGATTGGGCAAAGGATTGTGTTCATGTCAGTTTCGGCATGGTCAGCATGGAGGATATGACTTTCTCCACCCGCAAAGGCAATGCTGTTTACCTTGAGGACGTTTTGAATGCCTCGATTGAAAAAACGCTTGAAATTATCAAGCAAAAAAGTCCCAACCTTGAAAACAAGGAGGAGGTTGCGCGGCAGGTCGGCGTCGGGGCACTCGTTTTCGGCGTGCTTTATAACGGCAGGATAAAGGATTACACCTTCTCTTGGGAAAAATCTCTCAATTTCGACGGCGAAACCGGTCCCTATGCGCAATACACCTATGCACGTGCATGCTCCGTAATGCGCAAGGCGGATGGATTCGATGCCGAAAACATCGATTTTTCGGTGCTTTCGGATGAAGCTTCGGCCGCGCTGCTTCGCGCAATAGATTCACTGCCGGGCTGCATTAAACAGGCGGCGGAAAAATACGAACCCTACCTTATCTCCCGTGCGGTTATAGATATTTGTTCGTGCTTCAACAAGTTCTACTACGACAACCGCATTATGGATGATGATACGGCCGTTCGCAACGCAAGGCTTGCGCTCACCGAAGCCGCACGCACCGCCATTCGCACAGGTCTGTTCCTTGTCGGGCTTGAAGCGCCCGAAAGGATGTAATTCGGATCCGCGAAGCGTCAATCAATTGGCTATCAATAATAATTTATTTTATCGAAAGGAAATACACAATGGTTCTACTCGACGAATATCGTCAACAGTTGACGGCAGCCATTGCAGCCCTTAAGCAGGCGGGTGAATCCCTTTGACCTTGCAGGGCTTGCAAAGGAAAAACAGGAGCTTGAGGAGCAGATGGCTCAGGACGGCTTCTGGAACGATGTTGAAAATGCAAACAAGGTCAATCAACGCATAAAAGCGATTCACGCAAAGCTTGACAAATATCGCAAGCTTGAAACAACCGGCGAGGACGTCTCAACCCTGTTTGATATGGCAGAGGAAGAAGATGACGAGGAAACCGCGCTTGAAGCACAGGCGGAGCTTAAGGAGTTTCTGCATAAGGTTGAAGAGTTCCGCATCGACACGATGCTCCGCGGGCCGTACGACAATGCAAATGCCGTTCTCAGCCTTCATGCCGGTGCAGGCGGCACGGAAGCGCAGGATTGGGTCAGCCTGCTCTACCGCATGTACACACGTTATTGCGAACGCAAAGGTTTTGTTGTGAAGGAACTGGATTTGCTCGACGGCGAGGAAGCGGGCATCAAGTCCGTCACCTTTGAGTGCCAGGGGGACAATGCCTACGGTTACCTTAAGGCGGAAAAGGGTGTTCACAGGCTTGTTCGAATCTCCCCGTTTGACTCCTCCGGGCGCAGGCACACCTCTTTTGCCTCGCTGGATGTAACTCCGATTCTTGACGATGATGCGGGTGATATTGAGATAAATCCCGATGATATCCGTGTTGATACTTATCGTTCGAGCGGAGCAGGCGGACAGCATGTTAACAAAACATCCTCCGCGATCCGCATAACGCATTTCCCGACGGGTGTCGTTGTTCAGTGCCAGAACGAACGCAGCCAGATTCAAAACCGCGAAACAGCAATGCGTATGCTCCGCGGCAAGCTGCTTGAAATCAAGGAACGCGAACGCATGGAACACATGGCGGATATTAAGGGTGAAATGAAAAAAATCGAATGGGGCAGCCAGATTCGCAGCTATGTTTTCCAACCCTACACAATGGTCAAGGATCATCGCACGGGTGAGGAGACCGGAAATATTCAGGCTGTTATGGACGGCGACATTGAATCGTTCATTAACGCATATCTTATGAAGTGCTGATGCAGACGTAAATTCGCACTTTCGGCGGAGCTGTTTCGACTTGTTTGCCCGAAACGGCTCCGTCTGCAAAATTCAATCGGAATTTGCCGAAACCGCAAAATTCCGGTTATCCGATTTAATACGGCTTTCGTCAGAAAAACACGGATCAAAACGGTTCGGCACGTTTCATTTAAAATAATATAAAGGAGCTTTTGCAGCGGCAGAAGCAAAGGTATAAACAATGGGAAAATTTAACGGATTCAACACCGGCGCAAGCAACATGCAGGGGCTTATGCGCCAGGCACAGCGGATGCAGCAGGAAGTTGCCCGCGTTCAGGAGGAAGTCGGCAACACCGATTTTGAAGCAAGTGTCGGCGGCGGCGCGGTCAAAGTCGTTGTGAACGGCAACAAAGAATTCAAATCCATCGAAATCAGCCCGGCGGCAGTGGATCCGGATGATGTTGAAATGCTTCAGGATCTTATCCTTTCCGCAGTGAACGAGGCCGTTCGCCTTGCTAACGAAACGATGGAAAAGGAAATGTCAAAAGTCACCGGCGGTCTCGGAAATCTCGGCGGCTTCGGCTTCTGATTCTTCGGCAGAACAAAATGGAAAGTCTCGACAGACTTATCTCGCGGCTCAACCGCCTGCCCGGAATCGGCATCAAAACAGCACAACGGCTTGCTTACCATATTATCTCCCTTCCCGATGAGGATGCAGCAGCCCTTGCGAATTCGATTGAGGATGCGCACAGGCTTGTTCATTTTTGCCCTATCTGCGGTAACTATACGGAAAATGAGGTTTGCGAGATCTGCTCCGATCCGAAACGCAGCTCTGACACCCTGTGCGTTGTTAAAGATGCGCGCGATGTTATTTTTATGGAGCGTATGCGTGAATATCACGGAAGGTACCATGTTCTCGGCGGCGTTCTTTCCCCAATGGACGGAATAGGACCGGAGATGCTTCGAATAAACGAACTTTGCAAGCGCATCGAGTGTGAAAAAGTTAAGGAAGTTATCCTTGCAACCAACCCGGATGTTGAAGGCGAAACAACCGCAAACTACATCGCAAAGCTGCTCAAACCCCTCGGCGTCCGCGTTACGCGCATTGCTCACGGAATACCTATCGGCGGCAGCCTCGAATACATCGATGAAGTTACCCTGCTGCGTTCCATCGAAAACCGCAGAGAAATGTAAATCGATACTGCACTTTGGTGCGCAGCCGTGCGGCATGGCGGCTGACCGCAGGAGCCTCGGAGCGCACTCGAAAAATTGATGAACATAAACGATTATAAAAATCAGAATTGCGAGTGCGGCAAGCCGCAAAGAGCCAAGCCGCGCTTTTTGACTCACCGTGTTTCCGAAGCCGAAGCGGGGAGAAGCGTGCAGAGTTTGCTCAGGAACGAGATGCAGCTTTCGGGGGGGCTTGCTGCGCGGCTGAAGCGGGTTGAAAACGGAATTACTCTTAACGGAGCGAAGGTGTTTTCAAACGTCCGCGCCGCAGAAGGAGATATTATAGCGGCGGCGATAGGCTTTTGTCCCGAGCGATGCGGAAAATTGCCGTTTGAAGTACTTTTTGAGGATGAGGATCTGCTGATTATCAACAAGCCCGCCGGTGCAGCGGTTCACGGATCGCGATACGATGATTCCGTGCCGTCGATTGAGCTTGCGGTAAATGAATATTACGGCGACGAAGGCTTTTTTCATCCCGTGAGCAGGCTTGACAGAGGCACGACGGGTGTAATGACGATTGCAAAAAACGGTTATATGCACGAACGTTTATCGGCTTGCCTGCATACGGACAGTTATGTGCGTTTTTACATCGGCATCTGTCACGGTTGGCTCGGGGCGAACACGGGAACTGTTGACATGCCCATAAAGCGGGAGGACGGCCCGTCCGTGCGGCGCGTCATTGACCCGTGCGGTGCGGAGGCGATCACGGATTTTCGCCTTCTGAAAGATTACGGATTTAACGGCTGCCGCGGATTTGCGGCGGAGGAAAACGAACAGGCTGAAAACATCGTTATAAAAAAAGAAAACGATGCTCAAAGATATGAAAACAAAAGCGGGCTTATTCCTGTCGAATTCCGACTTCGCACGGGGCGGACACATCAAATACGCGTTCATGCGGCGGCCGTCGGGCACCCGCTTGCAGGCGATTGGCTCTACGGAACAGAGGAGCCGGAGCTTATCGGGCGGCCGGCGCTGCATTCATATCGGCTGGAGTTTGTTCACCCGCTGCGCGGAGAAAAACTCTGCATAAAAGCCGAATTGCCGCAGGACATGCAAAAATTGCTCAGCAGACACTGAACATAATCATACCGCAAACATAAACGAACAAAATGTAAATAAGGTAATAAAGAAAAGCAAAACCGAGTGACCGACAGCTGTGCTAAAAGTCACTCGGTTTGTACTTCTCAGCATTTTTAAACGGAAAGCGAAACTGAAGATTATTTGCTGTCGGTTTGTGCGCCGCACTTTGCCGCAGCTCTTTTCTTTTTATACACGCCCCACATGCGGAACGCGGTTGAAACAAGCAGCACACCCACGGCGACTGCGCCTGCAATTGCGGCGGTTGCCGATCCTTTGGCCCACGCCTCGTTCATTTGGCTTCTGGAAATAAAATCCATTGTGTAGTACAGTCCGGCACCGGGAATCAAAGGCACAAGTGCCGCCATGAGATAAGCTATCGCAGGGAATTTGCGGATACGCGCCATGATTTCGGCATATGCGGAAGAAACGGCGGCAGCAATAAGATAGCTTGTTGCTTCGCCGATGCCTGCACGCATACAAAGGCAGCAAACCACCCATGAGATAATGCTGCCGACGAGGCAATAGGGAATGCCGCTGCCGTGCATGTTCAAATACAGTCCGAATCCGAGAGTTCCCACCATTCCGGCGATGCATTGCACGGCAAGACTGTGTTCAACAAGCTGCGGACTTCCGGCAATTGTGCCGAAAATCTGACGTGAAAGCCCGAATGCCGCACTTGTGCCGACAACAAGCGCGATTGCAATGATGACGACCTGAACAAGGCGGTTGATGCCGGAAAGAGTGTCCCCGTAAATAATATCTCGAAGGCTGTTTGTAAAAAGAAATCCCGGAACAAGTATCATTATTGCTCCGATTGAAACAACATCCGCATTGTCGCAAAGACCCAATACGGTGAGGGAATATGCGGCAAATGCAAGCACAAACCCGCCTACGAAGGTTTTGAAGAACGGGTTGGCGTGCAAAAAACCCATGCCCTGAATACAAAGCCCGACCGCAATGCCGCAGAGCCCGGAACCGAGAGCGTCACGCAGCGTTCCGCCGAAAAACACAGCAAAACCAGCCGCAATGAGGAAGTAGCCGAGATACGCGATCGGCAGTTTGTATTTGCGTATGCTTTTTTCGGTTTCACGCAAAAGTTGCCGCGCCTGACGAACCGGCGGCGTTTCCGCACAGATCCGACGGCAGAATGCGCTGTACAGCTCAACGCCGTCAAGAACCGTGTCGATGTCTTTAACTCTGCGAATCTTGGAGTAAACCTGCCCGTTTTCGTCCTCAAGTCCGGCAAAAATGCTTCCGGGTATTACGAAAACGTCGGATTTATCTATGCCGTATGCTTCAATGATGCGCACGACGGTTTCCTCAACACGGTATGTTTCCGCGCCGCAGCTTTGCAGCCGGACGGCAACCGCAACGGCAAAGTCCAGCAGCTCTTCGGGATTGGTCACGGCTGTGTTTCCGCTTTTGCTGCCGACAGATTCAACATCGTGAACGGCAGCGGATCCGCTGCAAGGCCTTTTCGCCGTCGAAATTTTTTTATTTGAAAATTCGGATTTATTTGTTTTTTTTGCTTTCTTCATGTTTTTGTCCTTTCGGAGGGAAGATGAAGGCTTCGGAACAGGGCTGCCGCATTTTGCGCGGGGCGTGGAGGTGTTCCGAATTTAACGTCGAGTATAACAGCATACTGCGGAGAATTCAAGCGGGGAACAATGGCTTTTACGGTTATATTTTTGTATTTTTGTGTCGAAACGATAATGCGGAAGAAAGGACTGAGACAGACCTTCTTCCGCATTGCGGCATTGTTTATTTGTCGGCACTGCACGGATTGCGCCGCGCGCAGGGCATTATTCGGCGACAGCGCAATTCGCACGGCGGTTTAATTTAATCCCGCGTTCGGGATATAAGAGCTTTATTCTCTGTCAGCAGCCGCAGCCGCAGGTGTTGTTATTGCCGCATCCGCAGCTGTTGTTGTCACAGCCGCAGCCGAGACCGTTTTCACCGAATGCGCCGAGCAGGGCAAGGATGATAATCCACCACCAATTGTTGCCGCATCCGCAGTTGTTGTTGTCGCAGCCGCAGCCGTTATCGCAGCCGCAGGTGTTTCCGTTGCCGAAGAGGAGCAGAAGGATGATAATCCACCACCAATTGTTGCCGAAACCGTTACACATAATTTGTTGCCTCCTTGATTTTTTGCGGCGATTCCCGCCGTCACCCCCATAATACGCAGGCGGGGCGGGATGTGTTACGGCAATTGCAAACCGCGTTTTCGAGTTCGGCCGAATTGCCGCACCGGAGACGATTTTCATAAAAACATTAGCGATGAATTAATACTTGAAATTGATTTTCGGGATATTGAAGAAATTCGGTATTAATGGTATAATAAAGCCGAATCTTCCTGCGGGCGGAATATGCACAGGCGGGTGATTCGGCTTTTTCATGAAAGGATACGAAACGAATGAAACTCGGAGTTATCGGCTTGCCCAATGTCGGCAAGAGCACGCTCTTTAACGCTATCACCAAGGCGGGCGCACAGGCTGCGAATTACCCGTTCTGCACAATTGAACCCAATGTCGGCATTGTCAACGTTCCCGATGAACGATTGGAAGTATTGAACGAGATGTATCATCCGAAGAGCCTTGTTCCCGCAACAATACGTTTTGTTGATATTGCGGGGCTTGTTCGCGGCGCATATCGCGGAGAGGGTTTGGGAAACAAATTCCTTGCGCATATTCGCGAAGTGGATGCGATAGTTCATGTTGTCCGCTGCTTTGAAGATTCAAATATTGTTCATGTTGACGGTTCGGTTGACCCTGTTCGCGACATGGAAACAATTAATCTTGAGCTTATCTATGCCGACCTTGAAACGATTGAACGCCGCATTGACAAAGCAAAGAAAAATTCAAAAAGCGGAGATAAAAAGTACCTTCACGAAATTAAATTTCTTGAACGCATTAAGGCGCATTTGGATTCCGGCAAGCCTGTGCGGAGCATGGAACTTACGGACGATGAACGCGCTGCGGCGGACGAACTTTTCCTCCTGACCACAAAGCCCGTTATCTATGCCGCGAATATAGCCGAAGATGAAATCGGCAATGAAACGCCTGCCGTACAGAAACTTTATGACGAAGCCGCAAAAGAAGGTGCGGCTGCGCTGACCGTATGCGCAAAGGTTGAAGAGGAACTTTCCGAGCTTACGGATGAAGAAAAGGCGGCTTTTATCGAGGATCTCGGCATTGGGCAGAGCGGCCTGGACAAGCTCGTTCAAAAGAGTTACGAATTGCTCGGACTCATCAGCTTCCTGACCGCGGGGACGGACGAGGTTCGTGCATGGACGATAACAAAGGGAACAAAAGCTCCCGGTGCGGCGGGTAAAATTCACACGGATTTCGAGCGCGGGTTTATCCGCGCGGAAGTTGTGCCCTATGAAACGCTCATTGAACAGGGCAGCATGGCGGCCTGCAAGGAAAAGGGTCTTGTTCGTTCCGAAGGCAAGGATTATGTTGTTCAGGACGGTGATATAATCGTTTTCCGTTTCAATGTCTGACGAATGAACCTTTTTGCATATCACAATTCAAGATTGCTTGACTGCCGCTTTCCGCACGGTGCATTGAAATGCCGCGGGGAAGCGGCTTTGTGCATTTATCTCTCCGGGCGCGATGCGGCGCGGGCGCGTGCATCGTTGCGGCTGTGGGCCGACGGGAAAGAACTGCTCATTCCGGCAGAAAAAATCTCCCCTTGTTCATGCGAAAAACTGCGCTCGCTGCCGCTTGAAGGGGATGGGGGCTTTTGCTTTTCGTTCAATATCACTGCTCCTGCCGAACCGCAGTTGATATGGTATTATTTCATCATTGATGTTGCTCCGGAACATGACGGCGGGGAAACGACGCGGCTGTTTTACGGCGCGCCCGAAACCCGCAGCGGCATCGGAAAGTTTTACCCTGCATGGGAGACACCTCCCGATTATCAGATAACGGTTTTTGCGCGCGATTTTGAAACTCCGAGTTGGTTCAGACACGGAATTGTCTATCAGATTTTTCCGGACAGGTTCAACCGTGAGTGTTTAAACGACTCGGCACGGGGCACTTGCATTCCCGCGTTTTCAAGGGCTGAATACCATGAAAAACTCGGCCGCCGAATCATCAGACACAAAGACTGGTTCGAACCCGTGCTGTACAGCCCCTGTGCGGGGGAAAAATTCTATTCCCCGTGCGATTACTACGGGGGCGATTTTGCAGGGATAAAACAAAAGCTTCCCTACCTTGCGCAAATCGGAGTCTCCGTTATCTACCTGAATCCGATTTTTGAGGCCGCAAGCAATCACAGGTACAACACTTCCGATTATCTGTCCGTTGACCCGATTCTCGGCAGTGATTATGATTTAACCGAGCTTTCAAAAGCGGCGGCGGAATACGGCATCCGCTTAATGGCGGACGGTGTTTTTTCACACACCGGGGATGACAGTGTTTATTTTAACAAATACGGAACATATCCCTCGTGCGGCGCATACAGCGGCGCGGATTCGCCATATTATAAATGGTATGAATTCGAACATTTCCCGGATGAGTACCGATGCTGGTGGGGGTTCAAAACCCTGCCGGAGGTGAATGAGCTTCAACCCGATTATGTTCGTTTCACAGAAAACGTGCTCAAAAAATGGGCAGGCTGCGGTATAACGTCGTGGCGGTTGGATGTTGCGGACGAATTGCCGGATGAATTTATAAAAAAGCTGCGCACTGCGCTAAAAAAGCTTGATTCGGACGGTGTGCTTTTGGGTGAAGTTTGGGAGGATGCTTCAAACAAGGTTTCGGGAGGCGGGCTGCGAAAGTTTGTTCTCGGGGACGAGTTGGACAGCGTCATGAACTACCCGTTTCGCGATGCGGTATGCGATTTTCTGACGTGCAGGACGGATGCATATGCGCTGTATGAAACGCTTTCCGGGCAGCGGGAACGTTATCCCGAACCGTTTTACGGTGCCTGCATGAACCTTCTGGGCAGTCACGACACGCAGAGAATCCTGTCCTGCCTGAGCGATGCACCGCCAAAAGATACGCTGACGAGGGAACAGCAGGCGGAATATCAATACAAACCCGAAGCTGTCGTGCGCGGAAAGCGTCGGCTTTATGCGGCGTTTGCGCTCATGTTTTCAATGCCGCAGCCTCCGTGCATATACTATGGTGATGAGGCGGGAATGATGGGCCTTTCCGACCCGTTTAACAGGGGTTCCTATCCGTGGGGACGGGAGGATATCGAAATACGCAGTTTTGTCATGCGGCTTTCGGCTCTCCGCCGCCGCAATGCCGCAATGAGCAGCGGGAAAACGGCATTTGCCGCTCCGTGTGCCGATGCATTCGCCGTGCTCCGGTGTCGAGGTGAAGAGAGCGCACTCACACTTGTCAACCGCGCCGATCATGCCGTCTGCGCTGCGCTCGGTGCAGAGGATTTCCGTGAAGGTCCGGATGCCTTGAATGTCCGCATGGCGGATAAATATTCCGACGCATTTGCCGATGGTACGGTTTTGCAAAAGGATTTGGAAACGGGGCATATCAGAGTTGAAATCCCGCCGAACGGTTTTTTGCTGCTTTTGAGCCAAACCGCCGAATAACGGGTGAATCAGCGTTTATGCGGCGAATCCGAACCGCAAAGCCAAACGCAAAAAGAAAAATAATTAAGAAAGGAAACTTTCGCTGCGGCGAAAGCGGGTAAAAGAATGAAAAACAGTTACGGGTTTGACAGACTTTCGCGGGACATGCTCATGCTTGCCGTCGCACTCGGAATAATCGGTCTTGCCTTTTTCGGCAGCATATCGGGTTTTGTTCTTTTGTTCACGGCGGTTTTGCTGACGGCATTGATGCTTTTCAGAACTCTTTCCGCAAACGGGAACAAAAGAGCAAACGAATTGCGCGGTTACGAACGCGTGTCGGCATCGATAGGCAGTTTTTTTGCAAAGCTGTTCAATCGGATTAAAAATTTCTTTAAGAGGCATAAACAATATCGGTATTTTACATGCCCGAAATGCCGCCAGCGTCTGCGCGCGCCGCGCGGCAAGGGCAAGATTCGGGTCACATGCTCAAAATGCGGCACACAGTTTGAAAAGCGAACCTGATTATTTGCCGAGAGGTACGGCCGATACCGAAAAAACAGGCACTGCGGCGATGCAGCGCATTCCGTTCCGAATCGCAGGAACATCGATGATGCACCGAACGTGCCGAATTGCGTTATGAAAAATGTGATATTCAAATTCTGCGCCGCCGGATTATTGCGGCAGAAAGGAACAATATGCTTGAATTCAAATTTGACACCCAGCTGCTGATCGAGGGCAGAAATCTTTCCGAGGATGAAATTTTTGATTACATAACAAAAAATATTGAGGGCGACTGCCTGCTTGCAGTGGGCGATGAAAGCCTTATCAAAATTCATTTTCACACAAACACGCCGTGGAAAGTTGTTGAGTATGCCGCCTCATTGGGCGAAATTTACGATATAGTGATCGAAAACATGGAAAGGCAGGAGCAGGGGCTTCAGGGCTGAGCGTGTTCTCGAAATCCAATCCATACGCCCGCATGATAATCATGCGCAGCATGATAATCAATGCGCAGCTTGATAATCAATGCGCAGCTTGATAATCAATGCGCAGCATTGATATGCAGGCGAAAAAACAGAAAAGCGAACAGCGAATGAAAAAGGAAGCGGGCGCGAACGCCCGCTTCCTTTGCTGCATTACCTGTTGCATATTGCGGCATTATTGGTGCTTTTTCAGAAAAAGTCAGCTGCATATGCCCGCCTGTCGGCTGAAATTTCAGAAAGAATCAGCAATCAATTCTTTTCCGTACTGAGATAATTAATGCTGCATAAATGGTCATTTTCAAATTCACTGTTTGAATTTAAATCAATCAGCCTATAGGTTCAAAATCCGCTGCTCCGTGCTTGCAGAGCGGGCAGACAAAATCGGCGGGAAGGGTTTCGCCTTCGTATACATAGCCGCAGATTTTGCAGACATAACCCTTTTGCACCGTTGAACAGACGGGTGCGGTTTTGGGCTTTATTTCGGAAAGATACCGTTCATATGTCACGGATTCCGCCGATTTGTCGAGCACGACCGCTTCGGTCACTTCCGCAACAAAGAGAGTGTGCGTGCCGTGATCCCGGGCTTCAAGCACCTTGCAGCTGATATAGGCATTTGTGTATTTCGGAATATAGCGGATGCCGTTCGCGGAACGCCTTACGCAGTCGCAGCCTTCGAATTTGCTGCAATCTCTGCCGCTTTGAAATCCGAACCTTGAAATCACGCTCATCGGGACCGCATCCGTAAGCACGGAAAGATTGAATTCTCCGCTTTCGCGAATCATTTGCTCGGTGAAGTTTGCCTTGTTAACGGCAATGGTAAGCGTTTTTGGGGAGTCCGTGAGCTGGACGGCGGTGTTAATAATGCAGCCGTTATCCTTTTCGCCGCTGCGGGCGGTAAGGACATACAGTCCGTAAGAAAGTTTGAACATTGCATTGTTGTCTATTCCGCAGGGGAGCGCAGGTGCGTTATCAACTGCCTCGGCTTCTTCTTTCTGTTTGCGGAGTTCATCCTTTTCCGCAATATCCGCGGCGATTGTGTCGGCAAGTGCGGCGAGTTCGGCTGCCTGTTCGGGCTTCAGCGCGGATTTAACGGAAATCAGGCCGTTAAGCACCGTTGTGTTGCGAAGCGGTTCAATGATTGCACGCATTTGCTTGCCGCTTGTGGGAGCCCAGCTTCCGTTCTGAATAAAAGCAACAGTGCGGTTCTGCAAGCTGTGCGCAGCAAGGTCGTGCAGGAAGGCTTCCATCGTTACAAATATGCCGGAATTATAGGTCGGCGCAGCAAAAACAATGTGACTGAAGCGGAAACATGCGGCGATTATATCGGACGCAGGGGTGACGGAAACATCGTAAACGACCGTGCGGACGCCGCGGTCAAAGAGATTCGCGGAAAGCACTTCAGCCGCATTTGCGGTGTTGCCGTATATGGAAGCGTAAGCAATAACAACGCCGCTTTCTTCGGGCGTGTAGCTGCTCCAAAGCAGGTATTTGTTAATAAAACTGTCGAGATTCCTGCGCCAGACAAAACCGTGCAGCGGGCAGATGAGAGAGATTTCGATTCCGGATGCTTTTTTGAGCAGAGACTGAACCTGTGCGCCGTATTTGCCGACGATGTTGGTATAGTAACGGCGGGCTTCATCCATATAGTCGCGGTCAAAATCCACTTCATCGGCAAAAATTGCACCGTTCAATGCACCGAATGTGCCGAATGCATCCGCCGAAAACAGGATTTTATCAACGGTGTCATATGTGACCATAACTTCCGGCCAATGCACCATGGGTGCGGCAATGAAGGTCAGGTTATGCCTGCCGGTTGAAAGTGTGTCGCCTTCTTTAACAATGAGTGCACGCGGCGTGATGTCAAGGTTGAAAAACTGCTTTATCATGTCCGCGATCATTTTGTTGCAGACAACAGTGGTTTCGGGATGGCGGCGCAAAAGCTCCGCAAGCGTTGCGGAATGGTCGGGTTCCATATGCTGAATAACAACATAGTCAAGGCGGCGGCCGCTCAAAACATGCTCAACATTTTCCATAAATTGTTCGCTGACGGATTTGTCCACCGTGTCGAACAGAACGGTCTTCTCGTCAAGCAAAAGATAGGAATTGTAACTCACACCGTTCGGAACGGAATAAACACCCTCAAACATTGAGAGCCGGCGATCGTTTGCACCGACCCAAGTCAGGTCTTCGGTAACTTTCTTAACGCAGTACATATCTTAAACCTCCAAAACAGAAATAAGAATCATTCTCGATACTCGTATTTTAGCATATCCGACGGTGTTTGTACAGAGGGAAAACAAATGCAATAAAAATATATTTTAAATACTTCGGCCTTTGCAGCTTAACGCCCGAAACAGGGCAGCTCCGACAAAAGCTTTTCCGTGACAAACGGGGAATTTTGCTGTATAATACAAACATGGACGGAAGCGCACGAAAGTTCATGCGGTTTCTTATGGTTCTTGCTGCGGCATTCCGTCGGCACACATTATCTTGACCGAAAGGACGCTCTTGCAGGGCAAGGGCGACAGTGATTAATATGACAGTACGCACACGTTTTGCGCCGAGTCCCACGGGGTACCTTCACATCGGCGGACTGCGCACCGCATTATACGCTTATCTGTTTGCAAAAAAGAACGATGGCGTGTTTATTCTCCGCATTGAGGATACCGACCAGGCGCGTTTTGTTGAAGGTGCGGTTGAAAAAATTTACAGCGGCCTGAGACTTGCGGGACTTGAATGGGACGAGGGCCCGGACAAGGGCGGAAACTACGGTCCGTACGTTCAGAGCGAGCGAAAAGATATGTATCTTCCCTATGCAAAGGAGCTTGTTGAAAAGGGCAAGGCGTATTATTGCTTCTGCACCAAGGAGGATTTGGATGCGCGCAGGGCGGAGGCCGAGGCACGCGGCGAAACCTTTAAATACGATAAGCATTGTCTGCACCTTTCAAAGGAAGAGATCCAGCGCAGGCTTGATGCCGGTGAACCCTATGTGATCCGCCAGAATATCCCCGAAAGCGGTGAAGCAGGCTTTGACGACGTTATTTACGGACGGATCGATGTTGACTGTTCCGAGCTTGATGACGGCGTTCTTATAAAGGCGGACGGAATGCCGACTTATAACTTTGCAAACGTTATAGATGACCACACAATGGGCATCACGCACGTTATGCGCGGCAACGAATACTTAAGTTCCACACCGAAATATAACCTGTTATACGAAGCGTTCGGCTGGGAAAAGCCCGTTTACATCCACCTTACCCCCGTTATGAAGGACGCAACGCGCAAGCTCAGCAAGCGGCACGGTGATCCCGGGTTTGAGGATTTGATTGCACAGGGTTACCTTGCGGAGGCGATTATAAACTATGTTGCGCTTGTCGGCTGGAGCCCCGGAAACGATCGCGAGTTTTTCACCATGGACGAGCTTAAGGAATCATTCAGCATTGAGGGTCTCAGCAAGTCCCCCGCAATTTTCGATGAAACAAAGCTCAGATGGATGAATGCGGAATACATCCGCAAACTTTCGCCCGAGGAATACATCCGCCATGCCGAACCCTATCTCGAAGCGGCAGGCTGCGGGCATATGGATAAGTCGATTTTTGCGCGAATCCTTCAGCCGCGCACGGAGGTGTTCACGGATATTACCGAAACCGTTGCTTTCCTTGCAAAAATGGACGAGGATTATTCCGTTGACCTGTACACAAATAAAAAATCCAAAACGAACCCCGAACTTTGCCGCGATATTCTTGCAGCGGTGATTCCGGAGCTTGAGGCTTTGCCCGAATGGACGGAAACGGCACTGCATGATTTCCTTATGAATTATGCGGCGGAACACGGCATGAAGAACGGCACGCTGCTTTGGCCGGTTCGAATTGCAATGAGCGGGAAGACAGTTACCCCCGGCGGTGCGATCGAAATTGCTGCACTGCTCGGCAGGGAAGAAGCTCTGCGCAGGCTGCATCACGGCCTCGACAAATTAAATAATATGTAAGTTGAATTCGTTTGAATCGAAACATTGTCGGCGGCTCAGACATACATGTGTGAGCTGCCGACTTGCTGTTTATCGCAAGCGAAAAAGGGGAACATTGAATGAAAGTTTTGATCGGAACAACCAATTCTTCAAAAGCTGATTGGCTCGGCGAGCTTATCGGCGCGGGCACGGAGCTTTTGACGCTTGGGGATGTCAATATCTCCGCCGAACCTTCCGAAACGGGGGCGACACCTGCCGAAAATGCCGCAATTAAGGCTGAATTTTACGGCAAAACATTTCAACCCGTTGTGTGCCACGATTCGGGGCTCTATTTTGCGGAGCTTGCATTTGATGACCCGCGTCAGCCCGGGCTGCATGTCCGTACTCCGAACGGAAGAGCAAGGTTTTGCAATGACGAGGAGATGATTGCATACTATGCAGCGCTTGTACATTCCCTCGGCGGCGCGGCAACGGCGATGTATCTGAGCGGCTTTGCGGTTTTTGCGGACGGAAAACTCAGCACTTTCGCCTTCAGCAGAGAGGATGCCGCACATGCAGCGTTTATCATGACGGATAAACCTTCCGCTTCGCGCCATCCCGGTTGGCCGTTGGATTCAATATCGGTTAGACCCGATTCCGGGCTGTATTTTACGGGCGAGCCGTATTGCGGCAAACAGCCCGTGAGCCTTTCGCAAACAAAAAAAGGAACAGGCGGATTGCAAAAATCGGCTGCCGATGCGGAGTTGCGCCGCTTTCTGAAAAAAGCACTCGGATTGTGATGAATTAAATAATTGCCTTGAAAACGAACAAAGCCGGCACTCAACAACGGGTGCCGACTTTGTTTATTTTGTTTCTTAATCACTCGGCGCATGAACCGAAGAAAAACATGCGCTGCCTGCCGTGCTTATAAAATCGCGGTGCGGAGAATTGCAAGCGCGTCCACAGTGGTAATGCTGCCGTCGCCGTCCATATCCGCAAGCTCGGGATGTTCAAGTTCGCCGACCTGCATAACATACCGCAGAACAAGCAGTGCATCCAAAGTGTCAACGGAACCGTCCATGTTCACGTCGCCGATGTCGGCAGGGGGAACTGCATGTTCATACAGTGCAGTCACGGTGATATCGGAGTTTACGGGGGTACCGTCATAATCCCAGCCGATGAACGTGAAGCCTTCATGTTCGGGTGCGGCGGGGAAGAGTTCACTTCCGAGAATTTCGCCCGCAGGAACAGTTGCCGTGCCGAGAATTTCACCGGTCACGCCGTCTTCAAACGTCACGGTGTATTCCTCCGTTTCGCCGCCTTCGTCCATAAGCCATACCTGTGTGCCGTAGAAGGGGTTTGCGGTGCCGATGGTAAGTCCGCTTGACGTTTCAGCAAAAACTCGGAGACCGTGATTATAGGGATCGCCGAAACCGTTGGTTGTTACTGTTTCAAAGTTTACACCGTCATCGGAAATATACATGTCAAAGCCGCGATCCGCATCAGTGAGATAGGAAGCGCAGGTCAAAAGGCTGCGAACGGCTGCCATAACGCCTTCAATGCCGCCAAGCTTTTCGATAAGGTCACGAATGCTGCCGAAATCGGGAAGAGCATCGGGGGTCTGTGCGGATATTTCTTCTCGCATCAAATACGCCTTCACGGTTTCCGGTGCGATGCCCTTTTTGTCGAGGTCGATACCGAGTTTCGAAACATCACCGGTTGCGAGCATATGCGCAATCTCTTCGTTACTGAATTCCGCAAGGAGCTTGTCCATGGCCTCCGTGCCGTCCTCATCGCCGCTGCCGCTGATTTCGATAAGGTCGCGAATGAATCCAATGAGCCTTGCCCATTTGGGCGGTGTCCGTAAAACAGTTAAAGCCAAGCTGCAAAATGCAGCTTGGCTTTTATCGTTGTTCGCACTACATAGCAAGACGCTATGTATAGAAGTGCGCCCTTGGTATGCGCAGAAAAATGGAATCGAACAAACCCGTCATCCGAATCGATTATCTCGTTAATGATAGCGAAGGGGGATTTCACTATGCTATATATCTCTCGTTGTTTTAAATTTTTTTGACTGCTTTTTTTGCTAATTTATATGCCAACTCTCTGGATTGGTCTACATCACCGGACAATTCCAGTATAATAAAGTCAGCAGCCTCTTTGACGCTCATGATACCAGTGTCTTGTGCTCTTTCGAAGGACGCACTCAAGCTTTTCCGAACATCATCGCCACTTATGTTAAGTTCGTCCAACAGTCGAAGCAATTCCGTTTTCTGATAAGGATAAAGTTGAATCTCTTCATAGTACCGATTTATAAATGTTTCTCTAAATTTCTTATCATAACTAAACGTCTTATAATTCACCAAAAGCTGCAATCCTGCGTGAATGTTAATCCTTTTAAATAAGTATTGGAAGTACATATCGGATGCATTTACATAAGATTTGCCTTCTTCTTCAATGAACAAACCCATCAAACGATAGCATTCACAATAACGACTTGTTGCAGCTGATCCTAAAGCAGGATCCTTTTGAAACTGGAGGAAAGCCTCGTTCATAGCCTTATTAAGCTGACCATAAATAATATCTCTGTACGGTCTTTTTGGCCCCTTAACAAATTCCTCGTTTACTGTCCAAATATTTACTCCTACTTCAGTAACATTATAACTGTGTTTTTCCAAAAAATACTGGATATATGGATTTGCTTTGAGTTCCTCAATTCCTTTTTCAGTAAGTTTCCATGTGCGTTCTTTAACCAAAGCACCCAATGCATCCTCCGAAACAGCTGACAACTGATCAACGATCTCCGCCTTTTTGCCCTTGACAGATATGTTTAAAGCTGCCGCTATCTCTTTAAGTTCTGTTAGCTTAAATCCCGACAAGCAGTCCTTCGCGTTTCCTATGTCAATGAACATTCTATTATGCAAATCCTTTAACATTTTTAAAGGATTAGAAATCTCATATGTGTGGGTCAAATAGCTTGGAAAGCAGGTTTCAGTCGTTTTGTATTTTTCTGCAAGCGAAAGCATAACAAGCTCACCCGGATACAGCCCGCATGCATCCGGTTTGCCTTTTAAGTGAAGCAAAGGAGTATTTGCACTTCCTTTATTGATCTCTGCATTTTTGATTTGAGATTGATTGTTGCTTGAAGATTTTTTGCCAAATAACGAAGAGAAAAAAGACATCTAATCACCTTATCTACTGTTTTTGTTATTATACCATGCGAAAACAATTATTGCAATACTATTCGCTCACAAGAAACGCCACAGCAAGACGAGTTGCTGTGGCGAAAACTGTTTTATGAACACCCGCCTTTCTTCGGGAGTCATGTTCAGAATATCACCGTTCGCAAACTGCCCGACAGGTTCAAGCAGGCTGCTTGTGTCGAATGTTCCGATGCAGAGTTTGCCGTTGTACTCGGTCATCCTCCATATATACTGGTTTTCATTCCTGCCGAAGCCGGAGCCGATGCCTGAAATGCCTCCGTTCGGGAACATTTCGGTTGCATCGCCGACAACAAGCTCAATGTTTTCGTCCGCATCCATACGGTAAAGATTTACCGACTGACGGAGATTTTCGTTCATGAAGTCGAAACTCGTGTGTTTAAGAACGTTGCCGAGAGCAATCTCTTCATCGTTATATTCACCGATGTAGAGATAACCGTTATAAACCTGCAAAACGCCTGCGCCGGAGCGGGTTCGTTCGGGATCTATGCCGAAAGTGTATCTTGCACCGTCGTTTTCGGTGTCCCCGATTACGGGAGTCCAACTCCAACTGCCATCCTCCGCTTTATCACCGCGAACAAGTGCGAAGGACTGCATTGTGTTTTCATCGGGCATGTTATCGGGAGTACCGGTGCAGATGGACACGTAAAGCTTGCCGTTGAATTCAACAATTTCCCAAATGGAACCGCCGTAAATGCTGTCCGTAAAATGATAGGCGGGATAATTAAACAGATCCTGCTGGTTTGCAATAACTGTGAAGCCTTCCCTCGGGTTGGAGGATGAAAGGATTACCGGACCGTCCTTTGTGACGCAGCTCAGAATCAGCTCGCCGTCATATTCGCAAAGTCCGCGTATACCGGTGCAGACTCCGTTCATATAACCTTGATAGTAGTCCTGAAGGGTCATGCCCTGATAGACCATCACGATCTCATCGGTTTCGGGGTCAAGCTCATAGATGCAGGGAAGGTTGTTTACCGCACCGCAGAAATAGAACTTTCCGTTATAGGCCGTAACATTGCGGAACATTGCATTGTCGCCGGTTGTGCATTTGGACATGAGAACGGTAACTTCGCCCGTTACGGTATCGATTTTCGTTAAAATGCCGCCGGCATTACCGCCGTCCTCTTCACCCGTGAAAAACGTGCCGTTGTAAAGCACGTTCAGAAGAGCCGTAAGCTTTTCCTGATCAAAATTGCCGCCGAGAACGCTGCTCATAAGGGTCAGCGTGTTTGTCAATGCGCCGTAGCAGGTGCCGACGTAGACGTATCTGCCGTGCCCTGCCGCACACCATGAATAGCTTTGCCCGCGTGCGCCCTGTCCGGCGTCCGATGCGGAAATAACGCCGTTGCCGACATAGTCAACAATACCGTCGTTCTGCCCGGAACCGTTGGCGGGATGCGTGATTTTTTCAAAGCTCAGCGTGCCGTCCGGCTGAGCATAGCTCAGTGCGGAAACACCCGTGAAACAGTTTGCGCAAAGTGTCAGGCAAAGAATAAAGCTGACAATTGCATTAAAAAGCCTCTTTTTCAATTCTGTACCTCCTGCCAGCTTTTTTGCGGGCTTTTAGAAATTTGAAAACAGGTAAGTACTTTTCGCCCGTTTCATACTGATTATATATCTGAAATATGCGCATGTCAATACAAAAAACGGAAAGCCCGAAGAAAAAAATGAAACCCGTTCATGCGTTCGGTGAGTGATACTCCGATTTTTGTGTTGACATTTAGCCCAAGACGCGGTATAATATGCCTGATAACAAACAAGGGTGGAATATCACCCTCGAATATTTAATGTTTCGCGCGGGTGTAGCTCAATGGCAGAGCGTCGGCTTCCCAAGCCGATCACGTGGGTTCGATTCCCATCACCCGCTCCATTTTTTTATACAGCAAGACTTTTAATAACTGATGGGATTTATTTTGCCGTTAATAAAAAAAGAAACAGAATAAGCATCAATATCAATATCGCTGCAACGGTAAATACGGCTGCAAAACATGCAGCCGCTGCATGTTTTGCAGCTTTGTTGCCGTTGTTTTTATTTGCCGAAGATTTGTTGAAGTTTTCATTTGTGCGAACTGCATTTTCAAAATCTAAATCCTGCGGCTGCGGGATACGTTTCACCTGAGCTTTGCGCTGCTCTGCCAATGCACGCCTGTGGACGGGGAATTGCTGTGCTTTCCCGTTTCCGGTGACGAAGCCGATACGGTCGGCAATAATCATCGGCGGTTCTGGAAAACGCTTCCGCATTCCCTTACCGGCGGGACGCCATACAACTACTTTCCCCGTGGGCGGGTAGAGCTGCGGCACGGAAAAGCCGTCGTCTACCTGCATCCCTCGCTCTGCACACCGGGAATTGATATCCGGATTCGCCTTGCTTTTTCGCTGCCGGATGAGGTGCCGCTGTCGTTCAAGGCCGACGGGAGCCGGCATTAACGGAGTATTCAGGAGGAACAGGAGGGGTAGACTATGGACATTTTCAGATTTATAAACTCCGCCGACATCCGGCGATACCTGGCAGAAATTCGATACCGATTCAGTACAGAGGAAAAAATGTTCTTGATCTGCTACTGCAAGACTGCCACGCTGAATGAAAAAATCGCCGCATGGCAGGAAATAGTCGGGTATGTGCCGAGTTGCCCTTGGGACTACGCTCTGGATATCCGAGAGCGGGTAGCTGCATACATCGAACTGCAGGAGAAAATGCTGGGGCAGTTTCAGTCGGCAGGCAGTTGCGTCTATCAATACAGATTAGCAGCGGCGGAAGAAACCGTTTCGGAGTGCTCAGACAATTGGCTGAGCAACCTGGATCGCACACTGGCAAGAATGCGTGTCAGAGGCGATGTCAGCGACGTGACCTGCAGTGGATACACCGTGTCGGGCAACCCGGGTGAGGCCATACCGCTTGTGTTTAACGATGAATTTTTTATCTGTGATTATTTGGATTTAGAGTACTACCGGGGGCAGCTGAAGGGCATCCACAAGCTGCTCAAGCCCATCAGCGACTTTCTCAAGGGCGACCGCAGCATTGAATATCTGCTGAACACCTACTGCCTGGCGCAGCAGCAAGCAATGTTGGAGAACAGCGTCGCGTGGTTTCGGAACTGTTACTCTAAGGACAGTCTCGCAGATATTGGTATTCTTCCTAAAACCGAATCGTCTCAAGAAAAAACATGAAAATATGGATGATGCTCAACACCTGACACCGTAGGGCGAAAAAGGCACATGAAGTGCGCTATCTTATCCATACCAAAAGAAAAGGAGAAAACACTATGGAACACGAAAAGCAAGTGGAAGTCGTCAAGCAGGCGCTGGATCTGGAAACGCAGATCCAGGTGCTGGAGCAGTTTCTGCCGGAGGAGCGGGCGGAGACCTACGCCGAACCGGAGCCCCAGCCGCCGGTGCGGCAGGAGGCCCATTACACCGAGCCGCCTATCAGGCACGGCTGCAAGGTCAACTGGCTGCTGATGCTGGGGCCTGCCGGGATCACACTGGTCCTCTCCACCTTCAGCAACAGTGCTTTTCTCGTCTGGATGTTTGCACTGACGCTGTTTGTCTGGGTGCCTGTGTATTACTTCGCTCTTTACCGCAAGCAAAAGGCGGCAACCATCGAGAGAATCCGCAATTCCGCCGAATACCAACAGCAGTGCACGGCCGCCCGTATGGCCGCAAACCGGCAGCAGCAGGAGTTTGACGAGGCATATGCCAAGGCGAAGGAGGAGTATGACTCCGTGCTCCTGCCCCGGTATCAGGCAGCCCGCAGCGCATGGGAAGCGGAGCATCAAACACAAATCAGAAAAGAGGAGCAGGAGTTGGCCCAAGCAAAGAAGGAACTGGCGGCGCTCTACGGGGAGACCCGCATTGTTCCGGCACAGTACCGGCGGGTGGACGCCCTGCAGTACATCTATGACATGATCTCCACCTCGGACTACGATGTGCGCCAGGCGATTGAATACTTCGACAAGAGCCAGCAGCGGGCGCTGGAGGAAATGCGCCTGCAGGAACAGCGGCAGGCCAACGCCCTGGCCATGGAGCAGAATGACCTGCTGGACCGGCAGAACTCCATTGCGGATAAGGCCCGGCGGGACGCCAACATCGCTGCGGCAGTGGGCGCTGTGCAGCGGCACAATACCAACAAGACCATCAAAAAATGGATGGAGAAATAAGCAGCGGCGGCAGGTGCAATCACCTGCCGCCGTATCAGTCTGTCAAAGAACCTCTGTTTTCACGCGGAGAAAGCAGGGGTTCTGCTGCAATTTGCGGACATAGCTTCTTCTATGGCCGCTTTTATAATTTCTGTCGCACTGTTGACGGCTCCGACACTGCCAAGCTTCGTATGGCAGTGCAGTTCTACCCGTGTCCCGGTATCCGTATTGCTGTGATCCATCCTGTATGCACATCCCTTCTCTTTATTTCGTATCGATATTACCTCATGACATCTCCCGTTTTTGTCCCATGTCATGGGGTATTCTTTTTGCAGAAGGGAGTGAACAACATATCATGAAAGATAAACATCAGCCGGCATATATTTTATCCCGCTCTGCTGCCGAAAAGCTGCTGCAGGGCGGATTTCCGCGCAACACGTTCGTCATCAGCTTCTATGATCCCCCATCCAAGCGAACCGGGCAGGTATCCCAGCCGCTGGATTACAGGGGAATGCCTCTGGATGTATTTTATGTGCCGCTACATGACATAGACCTTGAAATTCTGGAGGAATACGGCCTTTCCTACGACACTTATTTTCCGGAAGCGCCCGCTCTTGCCGCATTCATTTATGACACCATGGAGAACGGAGGGAACATTGTCTGTCAGTGCGAGTATGGGCAAAGCCGCAGCGCCGCCTGTGCCGCAGCAATCCGGGAGCATTTTTATGGGGAGGGCATCGAGATTTTTGCGGATTACCGTTACTACCCCAACCAACTGGTTTACAACAAGCTGAAAGCGGCGCTGGATGCGGAAATGCTTCGCAGGGACGGTGATGGATATGGGCTACGGCAGACGGCAGGAGACACAGCGGAGACTGAAAAAAGTGTACAAAGTAGGCAAGTATGGGATTGACTATGACGAGCGCCGAGGTTATTACTGTTTCAGTCCCCGATGCCCCGGCGTAATGCGGCTGCTCCGGAAGCTCTCCAGGAAGAAAGTCCGGCAGTTTAAGGGAAATATTCCGCCGGGCGCTGCCTATCGCCGCCTGTATGATTACTGGTGGAACATCAATTGAGGAGGGAAAAAGCGGATGGACATTTATCGTTTTATAGATTCAAGCGCCATGCGGATGTACTTGAAAGAGCAAGACTTCCCGTTTTCCACTCAGGAGGCGGCTTTTCTGGTGTACAACTGCAAAACCGCCACACTGGCGGAGAAAGCGCAGGCATGGGAAGAGATCATTCGTACCATGCCCAATTGCTCTGTCGGAAAAACATACAACCGGGAGAAAATAACGGATTTCCACGCTTTCCTGCGGCATTGTATCACCCTGCTGCCCCGGCAGGCTCTACAGTTTCAGGAGGCAGACGGCTGCGTCTATCTCTATGAGGATGCCAGCTTTTCCGAAAAAGCGTACTGCGCGGAAAGCAGGCCGTTTGGCAGCTATGACCGCTGCCGGGAGACCTGCATGGAACAAATGCGGGAGGAAGGCTGGGATCGCACCTGCATCCGGAAATATAAATTGTATAAAACGGAATATGACATTGGGGATGCGTGCTGTCTGAATGTGAACGGAGATGTCTTGTGCTGCGATATCTATGGCGAGGAAGGGAAAGCCTATGAACCCTTTTCTGTCTTTGAGGAGATGTGGATGGAATTTCCCACACCATTCCATGCCGGAGACCTGGTCTATGCCCCTACAGGCGGTGTGTGGAAGCCCTTTGTGCTGACAGATATTTCTACATGGGATTTGGAGCGTATCCGGCAGGAACTTCCGCCCACGGTGTATTCAGAAGACTTCTTGTTTTTTCGGAATAAGCAGTTGGCTCGTTGCCGGGAGTTTGGCTGCGGTGACACCATGGCAAGAGGATATACCATGGGAATGTCATCGCAAGACACGATCCCCTATTTGTATTGCGACGATTTTCCCTTCTGCGATTATTGGGAGCTGGAGTATTACCTCAAGCCCCTCAGCGGCGCCCAGCGCCTTTTGCGGCCGGTCAGCAACTACCTAAAGGGCAACCACGATATCGAGCTTCTGGTCAATACCTACTCGGTGCGTCTTCAGCAGGTAATCTGGGAAACGCAGCTAAGCGCCTTGTAATATATGTACACAAATGAAGCCCTGTCCGACGCCGACTTGCCGGAGGCGGACGCAGGGAAATAGCGAAAGGACCGGCAGCCCTGCCGGTCCTTTCGCTCAGTCTGTCAAAGAACCCCTGCTTTCTCCGCGTGAAAACAGGGGTTATGTTGCAATTTGTGGAAAAATAAGCGAGTTTCAGCTGGAAAATGGAGCCCCTCCCGCTCCATTGGGCCAGCTTTTTCAGGTTCATGGCAGCATATTTAAGCCTGACCCATCTGGTGACGGCGGCCAAGCCTCGGTGATGTGTATAACGCATGGCGCGTTTCTCTTTTGCATCCGCAAAAACCCGCTCAATGGCCTCTTTTCGCTGGGCATAAATCTGCTTGCCTAAGTCGGTCTTTCGAATGCTCTCCACAATGTCCAGGTATTCCTGCCAGATGTGGGTTGTCATTACCTTCTGCCCTTTCTTGTTTGCCTTACAGCAGGCTTTGGATGGGCAGTTGACACAGTTTTTTGGGGTGCTGCGGTAGATTCTTTTTCCGTCCCGGTCTGTTGTGGTATGGCGAAGCTCCTGGCCGTGGGGACAGCGAAACACATCTTTTGCGGGGTCATATTTATAATCCCAGGGGCGGTATCCTTCTTTATTGCCTTTATATCTTGTATAGGGGAGAACCGGAATCTTTCCATCGTCTAAGGTCTTCTTTGCAATCCAAGGGGTCTTATATCCCGCGTCCATAGCCACGAACTGAACATCGAATTTGCTGGTTACATCGTCATATACCCTGTCCCACGCCACACTGTCGTGGACATTTCCGGCAGTTACTTCTACTCCCAGAACAAACCCTCTTTTGTCACATGCCGTATGCGTTTTATTGGGGCTGGAAGAAAATGCGGTCACTGCACGATTTCTTGCAGGGGGATATGATCCAGTGTGCGTCCGGCCTCGTCCGCCAGATATTCATTGTGTCCTGTGCTCTCCTGATCCCACAACACGGTGACGGTGTCGGCGTCGGCGGCACGGGCTTCGGCAAACGCCCGGATCTGCGGCAGCCAATCAAAATTTGCCCCGGACACTCGAAAGTAGAGATCCCGGTTTCCGGGTACGGTGTCATACAGTCCGCCCAGCCGCACTCGGAGAAATTCGCTGTTCAGGGACCGGTTCACGGCGGTGTTCAGTTCCGGCAGGCGGGTCGGGTCCGTATAGAAAAGCTCCCCGGCGTGCCGCTCCACAAAAGCATGGCTGAGGAAAACATAGGGCCGCTCCCGGATGGCCAGCAGCAGGTTCCGCACCAGATTGCGGTTGGACCGCAGCGCCACACCGTAGGCGGCAATCAGGTCCAGGCACAGCTGCCGGATTTCCTCGCTTTGGGTAGCATCATACAGCCATTCGGCGGCGTAGAGGGTCTCCTCCGCCTCCGCCGGGTCTGTGCTGCCGTAGTAGTGCCATTGACAGGGAAATGCAATCCCGTCCCGCCGCAGCATCCAGGCGGTGGGGGTCTTATCCATACACATCCGCTCCTTTCGTGGAATAGTGTAGCACGGTGAGTGGGGCAAAAATAGAGCACAGGGAAATGGATTACCTGTGCCCTTATACATCATGTAGCTATCTCACTAAAAAAGCTTTCGTATTGCTTTTTCAAATCAGCTTTTTTTCGCTTTTCGGCTTGCTCTATCCATGCATCATTTTCCCAACACAAGGAATACTTTTCAGGCAAGGTGCGCCGAAAAGCTTCATACATTTTATCATCCCACTGACTCCAACCGATTACATGGTCAGATGGCTTAGTGTAATTTTTTTCCCGTTTTTTTCCACATTTGAGTGGAAGCTTAACACAGTGCTCACTCCACATGGTGTCAATAATAAAGCTGTCAATCGGAATATGCAGCTTTTCACAATCAACAGTATTATCCAGCAGGCCCAGCAACCAAAGATATTTCATGGTCATATTGACCCATTTTTGCGCATTTCCATATGTAAAGAAAGAATTTCCGTTGTGCTTTATTTCTCCATATCTTTTCTCAATTTCGCTGCATACTCTGGCGTGCCATCGTTCAAAATCGGAAACATCATTCAAGCCATGGATCTCATCAAGCAGAAACTCAGCTGCTTCCTTTCGAGCAGCCTCTGATTTTTCGTCAAGCTTCTCGTCCGCAAGTTCTTCTTTAAACAGCGCATTATACGCTCCTTGATTCGTTGCGTCACGATACGCCACCATAAGCGCCCTTTTTATACAATATGTATTGTAGTCATCGGCGGACAGTTTTTCGAAAGAATTCTTATCATAAATGCGCTCCGGAACAATTCCAAAATAGCTATACACCAGGAAATCTCTCAATATCTGTTCATTATTTATCTCGTTATTCATTATCTATCCCTCCATCAATTATATTTCTCCAACGCTTTTTTCAAAGCGCTCTTAACCTTTTCCCGCAGGCGCTGGGGCTCGAGCACCGTCACATCCGGGGCGAAATTCAGGGCAAACTGCTCCATGGCCATCTCGTTGGTGAAGGCCGTCACGGTAACACCGGCGTTGTCCTCGTCGGAGAAGGTTACCTCCGTGCCGAACAGGTCGATGACATCGCTGACCATGGCCTTGGCCACCCGGAACACCGCCCGGACATTGTCACTGGCATACATATAGGGGTGCTCCTTCATATAGGTGGCCAGATCCAGCGTCCGGCCGTTGGCCCATTTCAGGTGCTCAAAGGGCTTGGCAGGCTCGTCCAAAATCTTCAGCTCCGTGATGCGGTCCAGACGGTAGTTGGAAATGTCGTCGTACTTGTCATAGTTGCAGATCAGGTAATATTTCCCCTCCTTGGCCGCCATCTGGTAGGGGGAGATGATGTACACCCGCTCTGTGCCGTCTGGGCGGGTCTTGCTATGCTGCCGCTTGTCCGTGCCGTACTCCAGATACTTGAAGCTGACCTTCCGCCCCCGGCTGATGGCCTCGTCCAGCAGCTCGATGGTGAGAAAGAGCTGCTTGTTGTTGGTTTTGTCCTCCGGCAGGCGGGCAATGTGCTTCACCCGGCTGCGGAAATACACATTGGATAGGCCCTCCAGTTTGTCCACCAGTGCCTTGCACTGACTGTAGGGGATATGTTTGGAAAACAGCAGGCTGTCAATGAGCAGCCGCAGCTCACCGTCGGTGAAGTCCCGTTCCAGGTAGAAGTCCGACCACAGGTAGCTCTCCTCCGGCTCACCGGTTTTCGGATTCGGTACCATGCGGATGGATTCGCTGTACTCGATGTTGTAGCCGCAGTCCATCAGATTCATAATGTTCCGACGGATAGCCTTGCGGTCGGCGGCCATGTCGTATTCGGTTTTCAGAATCTCGGCGATGTCCTTCTGACTCAGGCGATGTTCCTCGTCGGAATACTTCCGCAGGATATTCAGAATGTTCAGAATCAGCAGCTTTTTCGGCTGTTTCACAGGCATGGAATCACTTCCTTTTTTACCATATTCTATCACGGTATATCTTATAATGCAAGATGGCGTGGGCAAAAACAGGCCGCCGCACTTTGCCGTTTCAAAAACAGGGGATACCTTCTCGGTGCTCGACTATTCCACTGCATCCCCCTTTTGGGGGCGGTCAGCGTCGCAATACTGCTCCCGCCACGCCGCCAGCGTTGCTTCTGCAGCTTCGTAATTTTTAACCCACAATTACAGATAACCCGTAGTATTATACATTACAAAAAACTAATATAAAAAGATAACGCATCATCTGAAATTTTCTTTGATTTCTTGTTGGATGGTTTCGCTGCCTTAACAACAGGGTCATCTATCCGGTAATCATTCATATTGACCGAGGTGTCAATCCGCTTTTTGAACACTCTAACCGGTCTAAACCATTTTTTCATATCGAAGACTCCCTCCATATATGCTTTTACTTGGCCGACTAATCCGGAATCGTTATCCAAATTGTTTTTGATTCCATAGCTGGTCAATCTAACCATAGTGTAAAATACCCGGTGAGGCAAAAATGCTCCACCGGGTATGATCTGCCTTATCGCTTCGATCCTGCAAGCGCATTTGCGCATCAAGAATCAGCGCAGAAAAAGGGCATGGGTAGTCACGCCGAAAAGCCTATCCTCGGCCTTGCCGGGGCTGCAATCTCCGGCATTTCAATATCCTCGGCACACAGGGTCGTGATCTCCTTTTGCGTGAGACTTTCATAGTCCTGAGTCAGCAGCCGGGTAGCCTGCACCATTTTTGCTTTTTCGAGGATATTGCGAACATAGCGGCCATTGCCGAAATCCGCCTGTCTCCGTGCCGTCTCAAAAACAGAGACCAGTTTTTCCTGTGCCTGATCATCCAGATACAAGCCCTTCTTTCGGGCGGTCAGCGCCGCAATGCTGCACAGCTCCTCCACGCTGTAATCCGCAAAGGGCACATGATAGGCAATGCGGGAGCGCAGGCCGGGATTCTTATGCAAAAATTCCTCCATCCTATCCGGATACCCGGCGAAGATCACCACCATATCGTCCCGATGGTTCTCCATCTCCTGCACGATGGTATTGATGGCCTCATCCCCATAAGAGCCGCTGCGGTCATCCACCAGAGCGTAGGCCTCATCGATAAACAGCACACCGCCCTCCGCCTGCTCAAACTTTTTCTGCACGGTCTGTGCTGTCCAGCCCACATATTTGCCCACCAGGTCGCCCCGCCCCACTTCCACCAGATGTCCCTGGGACAGCAGCCCGTTTTCCCGCATGATCCGGGCAAAGAGCCGGGCCACGGTGGTTTTGGCCGTGCCGGGATTGCCGGTGAACACCATGTGCATGGCAGGGCGATCGACTTTCATACCTTTGTCCGCAAAAAGCTTCTGCGCCTTGTGGTAGTTCAGCGCCTGCAAAATGACCTTCTTGGCCTCGGTCAGGCCGATCATTTCCATCAGCTCCTTGTAGGCGTCGCCCTTCGGTTTGGCTTTCTCCACCTCGGTTTTTACAGTGGTAATCTCTTTGTACTGGGGATACACGGTGGTTTTCAGCTTGTTGTTATACCAACCATCGAAGATTGTCCTCAGTTCCGGCGCCAGATACCCCCGGTTTCCCTCCAGCTTAGCAAACAACTTTTTGTCTGTGCGGACATGATTGTCCCGGGCCAACAGCTTCAAGTAATCTCCGGCTTGTTCACCCTCGAGAAATTCTTCCTTCAGCTCCACAAAACTGACCGTGCCGAGATTTTCGTAAAAAAGCTCTTTCAGCTTCGTGCATTCCCGGGGCAGACAAAGGATGGTCAGCACCTGATGACGGTATTTTTTGATGTAGCTGCATAGCTTTTCAATGGTATCACGGATCCCGTCAGCCGTATCCTCGTCGTCTGTGTCGCCGTAGTCGGCGCTGTATTGGACGATCACTGTGCCGCCGGCGTTACTTTTGTAAAACTGGTCGTAAGCCGAGGACTCCCCATGCAACGCCTCTCCGCGAAAGCGGACAGAGCTGTACCGCCTGTTTTGAAAGCAGACAGAGCTGTACCGCCTGTTTTGCAGCCGCCCATTGGCGTAGAGCGATGGCAGCAAGGCCTGGATCATCTCCCGGCGGATGCCTGCGTCATCGGTCTGTATCAAGTAGTGGACGGGATGACCAACGATTTTTGCGGAAACGCCCCCGGCGTAAATGCGGTCCAGCTCCGGGAGAAGGCATTCCTTCGTAAAGAGCCGTCCGGCTTTGGCGTAGATCTCGTCCTTGCAAGCCTCGTCCATGAGATCCTCCCGGAAGCAGAAGTCACTGAAGCGCAAATTTACCATGTAGTCCAAATCCAGCGTCTTTAAAACATCGTCATCATCTTCAATATAATCATTTCGGCTGGCTCGGTGCAGCAAATTACAAGCAGCATGGAGAGAAATCTCCTCCGCATGGATATCCGTCAGCTTCACGCCCAATGCCTCCGTATACGCAGGAAACTGAGGATCCATATTCATGCGAGGGTCCTTCTGCACGGCCATTGCCGTAAAAGTGCCGCCGGAGGCGTTGACCACATAGAAAAAAGCCCGGCCCCGGAGTCCTTTGTTGAAGGCCTCGCTCTTGGCGGCCAGTAAACCCACATTTTCATCAGCCGTCCGCTTCCTGCCCTGTCCGCCGCTCCCGGCTGCGAATGCCCCTCCCTACCGGCTTAAAAAACTGCATCTCTGTGCCTCCCATGTCTCTTTATCCTTGCAAAACGAGTATAGGAAATTGAGTGGGATAAAAAGGGGCCATCGGCTGGTCTGCACATTACAGTCAGGGAGGCATTCAAGAGATGATGTAATGAGCATCCCGTTCTTTTGAAAATGTTTTTGAAGCATTTCTCTAATGAGGGATATTTATTGGACAGCAACTATGCTAAAATTATTTTTGAAAAGCAGGAACAATCGGCGTTTGCTTATGCCGTTAAAAGAATAGAGGGCGCTGGCCCTCTGGAAAGGAGACGATAAAAATGCCAATTATGCTGACCAGAAAGGACGGCCCGCCTACGCCGTTCCGCAACGCAGAGTACATCCCGTTCTACTACTTCATCCCGAAAAGCATCCTGTCCCGCTGTGGGGCGGAGCTGAACGCTATTCCACGGAATCCGTAGGTGCTGCTCCGTAACCGGGTCGCCTGTGAGTTCGTGGAGAGCGACCTGTTTCGCCTGCTCATCATCGATGCCGTAGCCTTTATGGTCTGGCCGTATATGGGCTTCGGCGAGTATATGGAAATTTACTCCGGCTACGACCCGGCGTGGCGGTTTGCCCACTACCCGGGCTACTGGATTCAAGAACTGACGGACGAAGGCATTCTGGCGTCCGCCGGCGAATTATTCAAAGGTTGCCATTCGGAATTGGGGTATGTGTCGGAATGGCAGATCGACACCTATCTGCGCTACATCGTGCCCAATGTGATGAAAAAGCACCGGAGGGACGAGATCATCCAAGTGGCGCGGGGGAACCCCTGCTTCGAGGACTTCGACTTTCGGAAAAGCAACCAGAAAACGGACTTCATCGCATGAGCGGCGATGCGGCATTTAGAAATCATCTATCCAACTTTAGGTGTGAAATTTGTCGCCATTCAGGAGCGTGTGGATACCGAAACCGGCGAAGGAACCGAGATGATGCCCTTCCACAACATTTTTAATGAGTGGTATGCGGCACAGACCGGCAAGAAAGTGCGAGCTGTGTGGGCAATGAAAGCGGCCAACGGTAAAAGAAGCAACTTCTGGGTGCCATACGGCTACAATCGTGACGAGCTTGATAAAGAAAAGTGGCTTGTTGATGATGCTGCCGACGAGGTAGTGCAAAGAATTTACCACCTTTGCCTTGAAGGAAAAGGTTCGGAGCAAATTGCGAGGCTTCTGCAAAAGGAGAAGGTTCTTACCCCTACCGCATATTACTATTCGGTCGGTTCTTCCTCCGCTAATCGTCCCATGCCGAGCGATCCGTATTTATGGAAGGACAGCACCATTGACGCCATATTGAGCAATCGAAAATACACCGGCTGTATGGTTAATCTGAAAACGACTACCGTCAGCTACAAAGTACACAAACTGATTCGCAAGCCGGAGGAGGAATGGAGCATCGTGCCGAATGCACAGGAAGCGATCATTGACGAAAACCCTTGGCTCAGAGTGCAGGAGCTGCGCAAAAATAAGCGCCGCCCGACTGCGACGGGGAAAACAAGCCTGTTTTCCGGATTGGTTTTTTGTGCAGACTGCGGTTCAAAGCTCCACTTTTGTGCGGCTAAGAGTTTGAAAGCAAATCAGGAATTTTTTCGCTGTGCCAATTACAAGTCTGGTCGAGGAGAATGCACAATTCACTATATCCGGAATGTCGCGCTGGAACAAATCGTCTCAGTGGCGGTCAGCGATCTTGCAGATTTCGTCACCTGTCACGAATCATTCTTTCTGCAAATGATTGGAAAGCGACAATCCGCGGGAAAAGATCGGAATATCCGATCTGTCGAATCGGACATCGCTGCCGGAAAACACCGTATCGATGAAATCGACCGGCTGATTGCCAAACTCTATGAGGATAATTTTGCGGGCAAACTATCTGTCGAACGTTTTCCAATTTCGGCAGCCGCTCGTGTAAAGAAAAATGCAAACAAAAAGAGCATTAATGTTCCGGTTATTCGCAGCTTCGGCGGTTCACGGAAAAGGCCGTTTGTGATGGTTTATTCCGACTTTTTGCTCTCACCGCAATAGAAAAAGCGGTAAACGAGAACCGCGATGACTGCGCCTGCAAGCGGAGCGGCGATGAACAGCCAAACCTGTTTAAGCGGAGCCGTATTGCCGAGCAGTGCGCTCACAAAAGCGGGGCCGAAACTTCTTGCGGGGTTGACAGAGGTTCCGGTGTAATAGATGCCGAAGATGTGCACAAGTGTCAGCGTAAGCCCGATAACAAACCCGGCAATTTTTCCGTTTTCCGCCTTTTTCGTAACACGAAGAACAACAAAAACAAAAACAAACGTGAGAATAATTTCGATTACGAAAGCACCGAGAATGCTGATATGGCTTGATGCCGATTCAAGGTAGCCGTTTGAACCGAGTCCGCTTTGCACGTTGCCGTTTGAAATCAGCGCAAGCACGCCTCCGCCGGCGATGCCGCCGAGAAACTGTGCCGCAAGATATGTGAAAAACTCGCCGATACCCATGCGCCCGTCAAGCAGCATTGCAAGCGAAACAGCAGGATTGATATGACAACCGGAAATGTCTCCGATTGCGGCAGCCATTGCAATGATAACAAGACCGAACGCAAGCGCAACGGTCAATGTCGTCAGCGGAAAGGTCGGGGAAAACAGCAGAGCTGCTCCGCAGCCGAAAGCCACAAGAATCATTGTGCCGAGAAATTCGGCAGCAAATTTTCTGACCAGGGTAGGGATTTTACATGTCATGACAACGCCTCCGAAAGTCAATAATCTTTTCTATATTATATCAGCTTTTCGGATTCTGTCAACAGTTTTTGTCAAAAAGAGAACACAAAAAACTCTCCGCTTTCGACAGAGAGTTTTGCCTGCAAAATCGAAATATTAATCCGAAACGGGTTGAGAATTATCTCTTTTCGGAAGAATCGACGATTTCTCCGTCGAGGGTTGCTTCAACGGGAGAATCTTCGATGCTTGCAATTGCCTGCTTTGTGAAAACAAGGCGAACTTTGTCGGGGCCGACGCTGACGAAGACAACATCACCCTTAACGGCGGTGACGGTGCCGTAGATGCCGCCGATCGTGCGGACACGGCTGCCGGCTTTGAGCCCGTCAAGCATTGACTGATACTGCTTCTGACGCTTTTTGTTGCTGCGCGCCGAGAGCACAAACATGATGATGAGTGCCGCAATAAGAATCAGCGGCAGACCAAACTGGCTGAAAAATCCGGAGATCGCGTTGCCGGTTTCAGCAGACATTCCATCAAACAAAAACATTGTTAACATACCTTTCTCTGTCGGGTTAACCGTATTATCCATATTATTCTATATCACCGAGTGCAGAATGTCAAGTGCAGCGTTGAAATAGAATTATACCGTAAAAATACTCGGCGTGCGGCATCAGCGTTTCGGATCGTCAGCCGAAGAGCAGCGTGAATTTATCCAGCAATGCACATGGTTTGTAGGACAGCTTGGATTTTCGCAGACCCTCATCACCGGTATCGTCCTGCCGGTTGATAAAGTTTACTCCGGGGCGTTTCATGCTTTCCGCAAAACACATTGCAAGCGTTTGATATGCGCCGGAAAAATCACGGAGCGCTTTTTCAATATGCACATGCAGCGTATCGCCTACAATTTCGCCCGCCGTGAGCCCGACAACAACGCCGCCCGCACGGAGCATTCCGCCGGAAATGCCGAGTTCGGAAATGCAGGGAAGGAATTCGTCAATGCGTGCAAGCTCGTCTGCGGAAATTTCGCTGCCTTTATAGAATTCATTGCGGTTGAGGCGCATAAAGCTTTCCGCTTCCGGGAGGTTTTCGCCCGTCAGCATTTCAAAAGAAAAATCCGGATGTTCGGCTTTGAATCTGTTTACATGGTTGCGCTGCCCGTGCAGTGCTTTCCCGTTATAACCGCAGAATTGCTCATACGGATAAAGATAATCCGCTGAAGCGCGGTCACTGACGATTTCTGCTTTTCGGCCGATAATGCTTTGGATCACATCAACGTATTCAGAAGGAATGCAGGAAAAACGCAGAGGAATGCCTCGTTTTTCGGCATCATCGCGCGCTTCAAGCACGGCAGCGGAAAAATCACCCGTGCCTACGGGGCAGTTGTAATACAAACCCGAACCGTCTCCGCTTTCAAAAATAAACATTCCGTCCGCTTCCGCACAGCGCATATGATAATAATGCCGCCATATGTAGAGGCAGCCGGGAGTATAGTCACAGATTTGTATTCGGCTGCGGCGCAGGCTGCGGCCCTCGCGAATCAGCAGCTCTTTTGTAATCGGTTTGAAATCAAGCATGTTCAGTTGCTTCCGAGTATTTATAACACTTTGAATTTTGCAGTGCACTCGGCGAAAGCCGGCGGCACTGAAAAAAAGATGAAAAGCGCGGGCGAACAATGCGCTTTTCGGCAGATCGTTCGCTCGCATGTGAATTTCAGAGTAATATCAACGGTTGCTCGGACTGCTCAAAAATCAGTCTTCGGCATTTTCTTCATGTTCATGATCGTGATCATGCTCATGGTCGTGGCCGCAGGAAACGCAGTTGCATTCGCTGTCGGTTCTGCCTTCTTTGCGGGCATAGTAGTTATCGACAGCCGCTTTAACAGCTTCTTCCGCAAGAACGGAGCAATGAAGCTTTGCGGGGGGAAGTCCTTCCAGAGCTTCCACAACGGCGGAGTTGGTCAGTTTGAGAGCTTCGTCAATGCTCTTGCCCTTGATAAGTTCCGTTGCCATGCTGCTGGTTGCAACAGCCGCACCGCAGCCGAAAGTCTTGAAGCCAACGTCCTCAATAATGCCGTCATCGTTGACTTTCAGGAACATCTGCATGATATCGCCGCATTTCGCATTGCCGACCATGCCGACGCCGTTTGCATCCTTGATTTCGCCCATATTGCGCGGATGTGCAAAGTGATCCATAACTTTTTCGGTATACATATTGATTTATCCTCCGATTGAAACTTTGTTCGGGTTGTTTATTTTTCTGCAGATTTTGATTTAAATCAGCTCAGCCGTGATACAAAGGCGACATTTCACGCAGCCTTGCAACGATGCGGGGAAGAACATCAAGCACATAGTCAACATCTTCTTCGGTTGTGTCGTCCCCAAGGGTGAGTCGCACGGAACCGTGTGCAATTTCGTGCGGGAGGCCGATCGCAAGCAGAACATGACTCGGGTCGAGTGAGCCGCTTGTGCAGGCGGAGCCGCTGGATGCCGCAATACCGTTCAGGTCGAGCATGAGAAGGATGGATTCGCCCTCGATGTACTTGATGGAGAAATTGACATTGCCCGGCAGCCTTTCGGTGCGATGCCCGTTGAGACGAACCTCGGGAATGCGTGCTTCAATGCCCGCAATGAGTTTATCACGGAGATGGGTCATTCTTGCGCTTGTTTCATCGATGGATGAGCAGGCAAGCTCGATAGCTTTGCCCAAACCGACAATGCCCGCAACGTTTTCGGTGCCGGCGCGCCTGTTGCGTTCCTGTGCGCCGCCGATAAGCAGGGAGGGGAGCAATATGCCCTTGCGGACATAGAGTGCGCCCACACCTTTCGGTCCGTGGAACTTATGCGCAGAGAGTGAAAGCATGTCAATGTTCATTGCCTGAACATCGATGTGAACATGCCCGACTGCCTGGACTGCGTCCGTATGGAACAGAACGCCGCGCTCGCGGCAGATTGCGCCGATTTCGGCAATGGGCATCAGCGTGCCGATTTCGTTGTTGCCGAACATGACTGAAACAAGAATCGTGTCGGGACGAATGGCCTCGCGAACCTGCTCGGCCGTGACTCTGCCGAATTCGTCAACGGGAAGGTAGGTAACTTCAAACCCCTGCTTTTCAAGGTAACGGCAGGTATAAAGCACCGCATGATGTTCTACGGCGGTGGTGATGATATGTTTGCCCTTTTTGCTGAGCCTTTCCGCAATGCCGCGCAGAACCATGTTATCGGATTCCGTGCCGCAGCCGGTAAAAATGATTTCCTTTTCGGCATCCGCCGCATTCAGTGCGCGGGCAACCTTTTCCCTTGCGTCCGCAACTGCCTTGTGCGCTTCCTGCCCGAATGTGTGAAGGCTGGAGGGATTGCCGTAAATGTCCGTAAGATAGGGCATCATGGCGTCAAGAACTTCTTTGTTGAGCGCGGTGGTTGCCGCATTGTCCATATATACACGTCTCATTTGTTGTCTTGATTCCTTTCCATTTGAGTAATGTAATCATCCGCAAGGTCGCGGACGGAGGTTGTGTTCAAAACGTCGTCAATGCGCCTTTGCAATTTCAGCCAAAGCGGGCGTGCGGAGCAGGAACAGACGTTGCTGCAATCCGTTCCGGTTGTGCCGACGCAATCGACAATTGCCGTGCTGCCTTCAAGAACTCTCAGCACCTCGCCGACGCTGATAAGCTCCGGCAAACGGGCAAGCACGTACCCTCCCTGAACGCCGCGCAGCGCAGTCACAAGCCCGGCTTTTTTCAGTGAGGCTATAAGCTGTTCAAGGTATGCCGCGCTAACGCCCTGCCTTTCGGCAAGCTGCGCAATGGAAAGCCTTGCTCCGGAATCGTATTCGGTGGCCAGATCAACCATTGCTTTAAGTCCGTAACGACCCTTTGTAGACAGCTTCATATCGCGTGCGGCACTCCTTTCACCTTGTTTGCGCCCGTTAACACCGAATTTATCGACTTCGAACGGGCTGCACTTTTATTATGTGCAAAGCATACCACTTTACTCGGATATTGTCAATAATTCCGAGCAGTTCACTCGGATATATTTTAACTTAATCAAACCCAAAACGCCTGCCGCAAAAGTCACACTGCGACAGGCGTATGCGATTTGTAATTAAAACGGGAATTATCCGGTGAGAACACGTAAATATCTCTCAAATAACGCTGCTTTCAACGCCGGTGTCGGTTTTGCCCGCATTGGATGCGGCAGCAGCCTCAAGCAAGGCGATCCGCGCTTCAAACTCATATATTTTTTGCGCAAGCGCGGAAAAGTTTTGATTTAAGCAGTTTTCGTTAGCCTTAATATCTTCTTCGTGCCGCTGAACATCGTCCGCTTCGCTGCGTTCCGTGGGCAAGGCAACATAGTATAATGCGCGCATGTCAAGTGCCATGTCAATCCACCCTCTTTCCTATTCCGATTTCAAGCTCAAGTCCGCCGCGCAGGGTGAAACTTCCGCCCGCTTCGTTCGACAGCTTCAACCGAAAGCATCTTCCGCCGTTTTTCAGCGGAATTTCGGTAACTTTTGAACAGCTGTCGGGCAGCTGTTTGCGGCAGGTGTATGTGTTGCCGTCGATTTCAACCGTCACTTTCAGCGTGTCTCCGCTGCCGCGCAGATAAAGCCTGCGCAGATTCTTGACGGCGGCCTTGGCTCCGAGGTCTGTAAGCGGCGTGCACCAAAAGGCATTTATCGGTTCGCCGTCATAGTCCATGCCGTTATTAAAAAGGTAAACAAAACGTTTTGAATTGATAAAAAGCAGCTTGCTGCCCGAAACTGCCATGTCGATAAGCTCGAAACCGTTCCTGCGCATATATCGCCTTTCCAAAAGGTCATATTCGATCATTTCGTCCCTTGCGCTGCGCCGAAAAGTGAAATACAGCCTGTCGCGAACGATTTTTATGCGGCAGCCGGAAACTTCAGCCGTTGCCATATAGGCTTTTATGCAGCGCATATCCGCACAGGGACGCGCAGTGACTCCGTTGTAGTAATACAATCCGTTCTGCGTTCCGAAATACAGCATGTCGCCGTACACGGCAACGGCGGCATGGTTGGTCTGCGGTATTTCCGTGTCGATATGCTCAACGGTGTAATTGGAGGGTCTGTCCCCAAACAGTCTGTAAAGGCTGTTCTTTTTGAAAATAAGCAGCTGATTGGAGAGCGCACGCACTGCAACGATCGGGTCACCTCCGAGTGCACCTATCTCAACATGACCGCCCTCAACGGCGGGAGAGGCTTCAACCGCACCCCATTGTTCAACGGTGCGTCCGCTGCCCGGAAGAACGGAATAATACAGCCTGTCCGGATTGGCCGCATCGCCGGCCGCAAACAGTCTTCCTCTGTACATCGTCAGAAACGAAACGGGAATGTTTGATGCGTTTTCTTCCGAACCGAATTGGGTGACGCTGCTGCCGTCAAATTTAATCATGCCGTGCTGCCCGTCGGCGATAACAAGGTAATCCGTTGTGTTGATGCGAACCTGTGCGCAGTCGTATATGGGTTTTGAGCGCGTGCTTTGATAGGTATAAACAGGTGTCCATGCGTTTTCAATGTATGCATAAACAACACCTCCCGCAATAACGACCGGTATTTCCGCACCGTTCGTTCGATAAAGTGCAAAAAAGTCAATGCGGAGCGTGCCGGGCACGGCAGCTTCAAAGAGCCGTGTGAATCCGTATGCAACACGCAGTTCGCCGCCGTCGGTGCACATATTCGCCGCATCGGGCGTGCAGGCGGGGGACATAAGGTTCTCGTCGCCCGATTGATTCAGGCCGATGAATCTGTCAACGGAATAGGTTTGAATGCTCATTTGTCGGTTCCTTTCTCAGTTTTCAATTATTGATTGCTGTTAAGAGTTTTGCGGCGGATCAGTAGCGGTTCACAATGCGGAAAGAATCATCGTCGCGTATATAGCCGCGCAGCTTGGCCTTGCCCGCTTCAAACATCGCAAGATAAATGTTGCCGCCGCTTTGTGTCGAAACATCGCCGCCGAGCCGTTCGCGCCCGACAACATAGTTCACAACAAGCCCCAAAAGGCCGTCGTCAAGGTCGCTTCGGTCTGAATTGTCGTTCAGCGTTCGGGGCTCGTACCGATAAGTGATCTCGGCTGCCGTGTCATACGGGAGCAGGAGTGTATTCGTTCGGTCGCCGCACCTGAAAGGCACAGCTCTGCCGAGCTGAACAACGCGTTCAATGCGTTTCACGCGGCGGGGCAGCAGGCTTGTGTCAACGATGCCTGCCGAAGTACGGACTTTATCCGTGCGGAACAGCCCGAGTGCATCTGCAAGTTCGCGTTGCGCGTCGTTGGCGTATTGCGTCAGCCTCACACGGTAGTTTTCAAGGGTTTGTGCATCGTGTCCGCGGTCAAGCTGAGCAAGTGCGGCGGTAAGAATGTCGTTAAGGGTCATATCCTTCCGTGCCTCCTGTCAAAAAACTCTGTCGGAGCAAGTGCCGCCGTTCAGACGCACTCCGCCGGAGTAAGCATTGCATTCGTATGCTTTTGAAATGCGTGCGGCTGTGCTCCGAACGCTTTTGCCGCTTTTGATAACAGCCGCAACGGCGGCGGGAACTTCAACGGGGACGCCGCGTTCAATTCTGTAGTTCACGGAGTTGATGCAGCCGACCCACGGGGAGTTTGTGCCGTTTTGTTCAATGATTATTGTTTCCGCTGCCGCGTTTTTTCGGCGGCAGTCTGCGGGCTTGGTCCCGTTTTTTGTGTTTTCCATTTGTTTTTCTCCTTGCTTTTTGAATATTAACAATCGATTTGGGTTTTCGGAAAACAAAGCTGCCGCCGAGCCTGCCGCCGGTGCGCGGATTGCCGTGCGGACAGCATTGCTTAAAAAGGTTGAAAATTTCCGAACGTTGATGTACCATATAATCAAAATCGTCGGGCTGTACGCTTCGGGCAGTCTGCGGCTTTTAACTTTATCGAAAGGCGGCCGAAACACGGAATACGGCGTATTCGGTCGGTTTACATTGAAAATGAAACGTAAACATATTCTCGGCGTGCTTTGCGTCGTGCTCGCTTCCGCATGCTACGGAATAACCCCTATTTTGTCCAATGCCGCACTGAACGGCGGACTGCCCGCATCGTTTGTAGCCCGACTGTTTCCGCGCGGAGGCGCAGAGTTTCTGATTGCGGACGCCTCACGCGAAATGACGAATGAATGCGTTGTGCTGTACAGCATGAGCATTGCAAGCCTGCTTTCGCTTTTTAATTGCCTTATCGGGAAAAAGCGTCTTGACGTCAGCGGGAAACAGCTTGTTCAGCTTGCCGCTTTCGGCGGCGGTGCACTTGCCGGAACGCTTTTGCTCATCACTTATGCCTATCTGCGCATACCTGCGGGAATGACGATAGTCCTGAACTTTACCTATCCCGTGTTTGTAATGTTGATCACGCTCGTTTCAAAAAAGGAGCGCATAACCGCCGTGAAATTTATCTCGCCGCTGCTTGCACTTGCAGGCATCGCGCTCATTTCAAATGCTTCGTTCAGCGGCAGCGTGAATGTCGGCGGTGTGCTGATTGCGCTGCTCTCCGGCGTTGTGTACGCAGTGTATTTTATTGCGGGCCGCGAAAGTGCGTACGCCTCGCTTGAAACGCCTGTTTCAAACTTCTATATAACCGCTTCCGCCTGCCTGTGGAGCCTTGCGGCAGCGCTCATCCTCGGAAGGTTCTGCCTCCCGGCAGACAGCGTAATGTGGATAATTCTGTTTTTTGAAGCATTCCTCGGTTATGTTGTCGGTCTGCGTCTGCTGCTTGCGGGCATAAAACTGCTCGGCTCGGTCAGCGCCTCCGCCTTGAATACCCTTGAGCCCGCATTCGCCTCGCTCACAAGCATGGCGGTCTTCGGTGAGGCGATGGGGCTGCTGAAGGGCTGCGGCGTGATTCTTGTGCTTGCCGCCGCCGTGATAGGCATTCTTACGCTGAATCGAGAGGATTCGAAAACCCGTTCAAAGGCCTAAATCCGCAAAATCCGAAAAATCTTCCGAACAGTTGAAGTTTTCACCACTCTCAAGGCAGCTTTTTGAGCACCGTCCGCAGCTGTCGTAAAGTTCGTGTGCCTCCGCAGAAGGCTCGGCGGCGGCAGAAGCATTGACATGCACATCTGATACATCCGTATCAGCGGTGCTGCCGTCGGAATTGTCGGCAATGTCGGGAAGATTGGGCTCGGCGGATTCGGAATCTCCGCCCTGTCCGGAACCCGGTTTGCCCATTCCGCTCGATACGGCGTCAAACATGCCGTTTGCCGCAAGTGCCACAACAGCAGCGTTAATAACGGATATTGCCGCCGTGCCGAGTGACAGTGACTTGTCAAAAATGAGTGCAAGCATCAGTATGCAAAGCGCAATGCCGAAGCTTAAAAGCCTTGTCGGTATTTTTTTCAGCAGCGGTGCTTCCTTAATCAGCTGGGTAACAACCGAGGTTGCAACCGTTGCGCCCGAACTTGTGAGCAATGAATTCCATGTGAAAAACTCCTGCAATTTTATCTCACGTCCTTTCTTTTGCTGAATTTAATGCGGTTTTGATGCTCCGCATTCTCGTGCCGCCAGATTCGGCATCATTTGTGAATCCGAAATTGCTTCATGCCGCTCCCGGGTCGGAGCAGGGGTTGCCCGCATAAAGACTGTGCATTTCAACAAATTCATTCACGCCGCTCATGGTAAGTTTGCCGCATTTGCCGTCAACGCTGCCGCAATAGTACCCCAATGCGTTCAGTGCCGTCTGCAAATGTTTTATGGCATCGCCCTGTATCATCGGTCTGCGAACGGTCAGAATGATCTGCTCATCATAGCAGTTTTCGGTGTAAATCAGCTGTTTCGAAACAAGTCCGCGGTGTGTCCACGGCCTGTCCGAAAATTTCGTAACGCAAACGCCGAAATTCAGACCGCGTGCTTCAACGATCAACGGTTCACCGTTCAAAAAGCCGCAAACATAGCCCACATGGGTCATTCTTTCGCTGCTTCCCTGAATGAACACAGCCTCGCCCAAAACGTATGGTCTGCCGATGCCCGAAATTTCGCCTTTTTCGGTACACCATGCGGCATAGCAGTAATGCGCGTTGACATCAACTCCGACAAAAACATCCAAAAGCCCCTGACAGTCGCAAACCGTCACTCGGCGTGCGGCCCAGTTTTCGGTTGCGCGGTCGAACCTTTCACGGGTCCAGCCGCGTTTGCTGTAATATTCCGAAAACCGTCTGTTAAGCAGATCCTGAGTAACGATGTTTCCCGTTGTTCCGAACAGATACTCCCACGGAGAGGTTCCGCATTCCTCAATGTCAAGCGGAATCTGCGCTCCTGCGGGGATTGTTTCGCGTTTTGCGTGAGAAAGTGCAAAACGTACAAAATCGATTGCATTCTTCATGATTTGGTTCCTTTCTTTTTATTGTTTTATTCTGTTGAATTAAGCCCATGCGCTCCAGTTTTTCGCACCTGCCGAAACGGTGCAGGTGCGGTGAATTATTGTGCCGTCGGTCAAAAGTGCGGCCTGCTCGATCGTTCCGTATTCGCTGCCTGCGCTGCCGGAGAGCGCGGCGGAAACAACGAGTATGCCTCCTTTATAAAAGTACCAGCCGCTTTCAACCGCAAAATCAACCGGGTCATCGTTCGGCGTTGCAGCGGTCGGAAGTTCGACTTCCCCCCGAAAGATTCTGCTGCGTTCCGTTTCTGCTGCTGCACGCTCTGTCTCCGCTGCCGAACGTTCAAGTTCCGCTGCTTTCCGTGCGTTTTCGTTTGCAATGCGATTGTTCTCCGCCTCACTGCGTTTCGCTTCGGCTTTTGCGCGATTGGTTTCGGCTGCGGCTCGGTTGTTTTCGGCGGAAAGGCGCAAGGCTTCATTTTGCTTACGCGCGGTTTCGTTCGTTTCGCGGGTCGTTTCTGCCCGCGCCCTTCCGGCTTCGGCGGTTTTTCGGCTGTTTTCGGCATTCACCCTGGAGGTTTCGGACAGTATTCGCCCCTTTTCGGAGGCTGCTCTGCTTTTTTCCGCTGCCGCGCGTTCGGCTTCGGCGGAATTTCGCGCGGTTTCGCTCTTAACGCGTTCCCCCTCTGCAATTCCGATTGCGGAAAGAACTGCGGAAAGCGGAGGTGCGGCGGGCTCGCTTTCGATAGTTGAAGCATCGTAAATCGCGCTGCGGCAAGAAAAATTGAATTTTGCGGTTGTAACAAGACTGTCATAAACAGTTGCTCCCGCTGCGGAATTTTCGGTTCCGCCGCTGTAGATCTGAAGTTCGCATTCCACAATGCCGGGTGCAAATGACTGCGGGCGGAGCTGAAGCTTAACTTTGTCATCCGATATGCTTATACCGCCGCCGCTCTCTGCGCTGTCCTGCATGTATTTGCCGCGTGAATTTGAAAAAGCTGCGATTATTCGCCGCCCTTCAACCGAAACGGGAATGCCCGCATCGGTCAGCGCAAGATAAACAACATTGCCCGTGTCCCCGTCCACAACACTGAAATCGCCGCCGCAGCCCGGCTGTTTAAGGTCAAGAGTGATATCAAATCGCTTGATAAAACTTGTTTCGCTCATTGAATCCTCCTCTCATTTGCCCTGCGGAACAAAGCGGTTCATAATCAGCTCGTACAGCTCGTTTCCGAGCCTTTGCCGCATCTGTTCTCTTATTGCCGTCCATTCGGAAGAATTGCTGAAGAAAACATTATCGAGATTCTGCGCGGAAAGATGGGAAAGATATGCACAATAATAGTTATAGTACTTTCCGCTTCCTTCGGGATAACTGCCGCCGCCGGAGCTGCCGCTCTTGCCCTTTCCTTTCCCGTTTCCGCCCTGTCCGCCGCTTTTTCCGTTTCCGGAACCTCTTCCTGCCTGTTGTGCGCGGAGCTTTTGCATGTCCTGCCTGTGCCGAAGCTGCATTTCGGCAAAACTCTGCTGAATGCCCGCAAGCTCCTGCGTTGCTTCATAAAGATATTTTGCAAACTGAGCATTATAATTGGCCTCAAGCATTGCAATATCGGCCGCAACAGCATCGTATTCGCGCCGCTTCATTCCGGAAAGGTAGGTTGAACCGCCCATCCCGCGAGAGTATGCGTCCGCATCCAATTCCGCAAGCGTCGTTTCGCCGTGTTCCCGTCGGTTGTCGATTGCGGAATCCACGGCAGGGCGCAGAAATTGTTCAAGTTGAGAGTAAAGCTCTTCAAGCGTCGGAAGAGTCAGTGCAACCCCGTAACCGTGAAGTGTTTCAAGCAGACGCGTGTAATAATCTTCAAAACTATCGGAGCTGCTGCCGGTTCCGCTGTTTCCGTTTCCTCCGTCGGTTCCGCCTGAATTTTCGGAATTGTCAACAGCATTTCCGCCGACGGCATTAATGCCGACGGAATTCGGGCTGTTTGCACCGTTCGGGTGATTTCCCGTATCTGCGCCGCTCAAAGAAAGCAAACCTACCGTGCCTTTCTGCGGGTGAAAAATGCCTGCCGCATGAGCTGTTTCCGCGGTATTGGGTTTGGCGGCGGCAATTCCGCGCAAACCTGCCGTGCTTTTTTGTCGCGGTCGAACGGCTGCAAGCTTCATTCCCCGCGGTTCGGGTGCCGAATCTCCGGAAGCTGCGGTCGAAGCGGCGGTGTTAATCGGCACGATATCGTTCAATGCTTTTCTGCGGCGTTTTCCCGTCAATTGATTTACCATACCTGTTATTTTGTTCCTTTCTTTTTTGCTGTTAATTCTGTATTGAAGGTAAAAAACGGTGGAAAGGGATATCCGAACACGGAGCCGACAATATTTGAGGCTTGTGTTCGGAAACCCCGCGGTATCGGCTGATACAATCAAAATATATCGTCGATACCGTTTGTTTTGTTTCAGGAAACGGTATGCTCAATGCGGACAAGCCACAGGTCGTTCAGAATGACCGCTGCATAGGCAGCAACCTTTGCACCGACTGTTGCGCGCTGATCGAGCGGATCCGCAGTGCCGCTGCTCCCGTGCGGTTTTACGATCAGCTGAACCGCCCCCCTGCCCTCAAGGTCAACAACACCGTAAGCGTCTTTGCCGAATACCAGTGTGCAGTGAACATCAGCCGCACGGTTCCCGTTGTCGGACTTTGCCGCATCATCGCTCCAAACGATGCTGTTTGCGGTCAGTGTGGCGGCTTCGGTCAGCTTAACGGTATTTGTATCCGCATCATACGGGGTTTCGGAATCCAGCGTGTATTCATTGCTCCCGATATGAATGGTGTTGCCGCCGACGGAGAGATATTCTTTCTCCGCTTCGGTGGGCGTGTTTTTAAGCACAAAAGTTTTTGATGAGGTCGTAGCCGCTTTAACGGCATTGTGAACGCTCTGAGAAAATACTTTGGCCTCAGTGCTTTCAACAAACACAACACCGAACAATCTTCCGATTTCTCCGCTGTAGATAGCTTCGGAATTGCTGTAAGTCGAAACGTTTTTCCACATCTCATCGTTCTGAAGGTCATATGTGGCCTCCGGCGAACAGATGCAGATGAAATGCGGCTGCCTGCCGCCTTCACAGAAGGGGCGCGCTTTGTTCTTTTTCAGCGTTCGCACCGCTTTTCGAATTTCGGTCGTCGTCAGCCTGTCTTCGCTCGTCAGGGCATTTCTGCCTGTTTTGCCGCCGGCATATTGAACGTTGCTGCCTGCACACATTGCATCGCGTGTGATCCACTCCACAACCGTGCCAAGCTGTTCGCCGAGAAGCTCGGCGGAATCATTGATAACTTCGTCATATGCCGTAAGGTCGAGCAGGTCACTGACTTCAACATATGCACCGTATTGCTTAACTTCCGCCTCAACATCCGTCTGTGAAAGTGTCTGCCCGGTGGGAGTTTCGCCTTCAACAAGGCCGGATATTGCGGTTTCGGGGTCGAAAAGGTTCCAACGGCGGAAGTTTACGTATTTTCCGCTGTTGCGGGGAATGGGGCGTTTCTGTCCGAATTCCGCATGGACAAATCGCGTCTTTGCGCTTTCAAGAAGCTGCCTGTCATAATATTTCGCAGGGAACTTTGCGTTCACGGCTGCGGTTGCGGTGGTGTTGATGGTGGTTTTGTTCATTTTGTTGTCCTTTCTTTAATAAATCTGTTTTGCTCGGCTTTTATCTGCGCTCAAAGTCGTATCCTGCGCCCGTCCATGGCGGCGCGCTTGAGCTGCTTTCGGAGTGTTCGGAACTGCTCCGCGCTCATGGTTTCATAATCCGCTTCCGGTGCCTGCGCAAGGCCGCCTGCGAGAGGAAGCGGCAGACGTTCGGCATTTGCATCCGCAGCGTCTTCAAAAGATTCCTCCGCATTTTCTTCGGCGGCAGAATCAGCGGTTCGTGCTTCGACTTTCTCCCAAACGGAGATTATCCTGTTCACAATGCTTTCGACTTCCGCCGCATTCGCAATGAGTTCGTTCGGCAGATGCAGCCTGTTTATAAAAGCTTTGCCGAGTTTTGCATATGCACTTTCATGCTGCACGGCAGCGGCAGCATTTTCGGCTTCGTTTCCTTGAAGTGCAGGTTCCGCTGCTTCCTTTTCGGCTTTGTCTTCGGGCTGTTCCTTTTGCGGAAGCAGCTGCAAAAGCTCCTTAAATGTTCTTTTTTTCGACACTAAACTGTTTCCTTTCTTTTTTTTAAAATAATCCGTTCGGTGTTTCACGGCAGCCTCTCGTATTCGGCAGCCGCCCGCCCCTGCTCCCCGAAAAAACAAATAAGAGCGTTCCGTTCCGTCGGCACGTTTCAATGCGTGCGGACTTCATCGGTACGCTCTTTCTGTCAGCTGAGGCGGTCACTTTCTGTTTATTTGCCGCAGGCGCGGTTTTTGTCCGCGTTTTATCGGCAGACGGAAAGAGCGGTGGCCAACGCATTCTTCCATCATTTACTATTATAGCATAGATAAAACCAAAAATCAACTGTCAGGAGAAAAATATTTATAAAAATCTCTTAAAAGCGGAAAGTACAAAATCGGCTTATTATCGGCTGTGCGGCGGTAGATCTGCCGAAAAGCATATGAAAAAACCTCCCCGTCGATTTTTGATCTTGGGGAGGTCGCTGTTTAATATGTTGTGTGAAAAACGAAATAAAGGCTTATCTCAGCCAATCGATATTGCCGGCAGCAACGGTATCGACTCCGTAAATAACAACAAAATCCTTTGCGTTGTATTCCTTTGCAAGCTCACTCGGCGCGGGCATCGTGGGGCTGTAGTACATCGTGCGGGTATCAAGCATTATGATTGTGTTGTAATGCGCCGCCAAAAACGGCACTATCGCATTGCCGTAGCTGTCCTTAAGCACAAACAGTGTGCCGCTTTCAACGTTCGGATTCACGATTTTTGTAATGCCGTGGTTGCTGTACAGGTATGCGGCATATTTATCAACAACATCGTCGGAGAGTTTATCCGTGTCAAGAGAACCGCGATGTTCGGTTTCAACCGTGCCGTCAATAACGGTAACGCTCAGGTCGCTGTCATAGCTTCCGATCCATGTCTGAAGGTCGTCTGCGGGAATCTCCCAAAGACCGCTTTGCCCGTATGCCGTGCCGTAGAAGCTGTAGGAATGCTTTTCAAATTCGCTTTCGGCCAAAGGCTCAAAACCCAGGTTCTTTGCAATTGCGCAATAAGCAATGTATGAACCTTTCATCGTCAGGTGATGATCCGTGCGGTAATAAAGCTCGGAAACATTGCCTGCATTGTTGAAAACATTGTCGGCAAAAATGCTTTTTGCACAGTTCCGAAGTCCGTACACCGAATTCAGCGCATCGATGATCTGTCCGTCGGCATATTCACGGTGAACGGCGGGAAGCTCCTCCGGAAGCATATAGCCTGCGGAAGGAATGATAAAGGTGAAGGCGTTCAGATCGTTTTCTGTTATAAAGCCGGAAATTTTTTCGGCGTTTGTTTTCATCGTTTCATCATCTCTTTGAACGGGTGCGCTGAACAGGCGGTTATTCTTGCCCAGAGTGACTTTTTCAACGATGCTGCGCCCGGAGTAAAGGTTCATGTGCGAATAAATCGAAACAAACGCATTCCTTGCGGGAAAATGATCCTCCATCCATGTGTCAACTTCGCCCGAGAATTTGCCGCTCAAAATGTTGCCGAGGCTTGTGTTCGGAGCGGAGGCAAGCACGCGCCGTTCGTTCGGACTCAGCTCGCCTTCATGCTTCGGCAAAAACATAATAAGAAGGAAAAATACTGAAATAAACCCCGCAAACAGAACGATTAGCAGTTTGTTTGCAGAGCCGACCGTATTGCGTGTGCCGCGTTTTACCTTGATTTTGCAGTCTTTATTCATAATTATTTCGGGTTATGGGTTCGTTCGTTGCTGTTCCGTATAATGAAAACTGAATCGAGCTGCGGATTTGAACCTTTTGAGTGAATCCGCAAACTCGATTCGTGCGGTAACGGTGCATTGCGCTTTGCGGCGTTAAGCTGTTTTTAATGCAGCGTCAATCTGCGCATTAAGAAAGCTCTGTGCAGCGGGCGCATCATTGCTGACGATGACAAAAACATAATTGCCGTTCGTCTGATTGACGGCGTTTTCAAGTTTGGGAACCTGATCCGCGCCGTAGCTTGCGTATGCCTCGGCATTGTAATCGATCCACTCTTTGACCGCGCCTTTGCTGATGCTCTCGGCTGCTGCGGCATCAACCGCTTCGATAACTATAACAACTTCCGGAGTGGAAGCGCTGACGGAATAGAAAAGTCTGAAGCTTCCGTCCGCATTCTTTGCAAGCTTCGTTTCGTCAAGTTTAAGCTGAGAAATCGCTGCGTCCGCATTGGGCACTGCTTCGGGTGTTACCTGGAAGCTGCAATTGTTGATAAGGTTGACTCCGATTGAGTTTACATCAAGCTTGAGCTTTGAATAATCCTTGCCGCATGCGCAGAAGATGAGCATTGCCGCAACAAGAACGAATGCGGATGCAATTTTGAGAATGTTTGCCTTTTTCATTTGTAAGTCCTCCGTTTGTTTATCTCTTTTTTATGTTTAACCTTCTTGCCTGCCGCCGTCAGGGACGAAGCACGGCTGCAACCGTGCGGCAGATATGATCCGCCCAGTATTTTGAGTAGGTCATGTTTAAATGAATCCCGTCGCCGGATGCATCCGCGGGCAGACAGCCGTTTGCGTCAACGAGTGCCTCGGGAACGGAAACGTAATGACAGCCGCGCCGCGCCGCAAGATCGACAAGCTGCGCATTGTAAAGCTGGATGTTTTCATTCGTGACCCCCGTTGTGCTTGTGCTGCTGACTTTTGCCGAAACCGGCGGAATCAGCATGATGAAAATTTCGCATCCGGGCTGACGCTGCCATATGTCATCGAGAAATTTGGAATACTTTTCGATGAAAGTGTTGAGATTAGGCCAGCCGAGTTCGTTTTCGCCGAACATCAGAATGACGGCTTCGTAGCTGCCCGTATTCAGTTCATCAATAACCGGCACACTGCCCGTGGTCGTTGTTTGGGTGTATACGGAAAGAATGTTCAGCCCGACGCGGGTGAAAAATTTGCCGTGGGTAATGACACCGTATTTATACAACCCTTCGAACGTGGAATTGCCCACAAATGCACAGTTGTCGAAAACGGTTTGGTCAATGGGTGCATTTGTGTTCAACGGCGCATTCGTGTCGGCAGGTGCGGGTGTTGCCGTGGGTGAAACAGTTTCGGCAGCCGGCGCGGTTGCAGGTTCAACCGAGGGCAGCGGCGCCTTTGTCACGGGCAGAATATCAACAATGACATTAGGAGAATCATCTTTTTTGCATACAGTCAGTGTGCAGGCTGCAAGCGATGAAAAAACCATCAGCGCAGCCAACGCGGGGGAAAGGAAGGAACGCAGCCTTCCGGTGCGGCGTTTGTTTTTGTATCTGAAACTATTTTTATTCATAATGTTGAAATCCATTCTTTATACTCTGCGGAGAAGCACGGCGAAAATCAAGCCGAGTGTTGTCCGCATGTTTCTTATTATACCAGACCGCTTGCCGCTTTTCAACATTGCAAAGGGCTGCAAATGTGGATTTTGCCCTTTTGAAATGTAACATTTTTGTTAACAAAACAGAACCCGCGCAATAACTGACCTGCACAGCGAATAAGTGTGCGGGATTTTTTTCGGGAAGGGCGGCAAATTCGACGTTTTCCACAGCAGAAAAACCAAACCGCAGCAGTTGATGCGGCACGGGCAGGAGCGATCGGCATTGATTTTGTTATTGAGCGAAAGACATGCCGACGTCCGCTCCGCCGTCGCAGGAGAACAGCCATTCGACTTTGTCCCCGTTGTGAAGCTCGATGCTGTCTATGCCCTCGCTCGGAAATTCGCCGTTGACGCGGAAAAGCCAACCGCTTGCGGCTCCGCACGCGCCGTTTTCAAGGCCCTGAATGCTTGTAACAAAGGTTCCTGCCGCTCCGCTTTCGGACACGATCACGATGTCGTATGTGCGCAGCAGCGAGAAAGTTTCGGCAACGGTCTTGCCTTCGGAAAGGGTCAGCATTGCGTTTTTAACAAGCATACCCTCGTTTTGAAGGCCGTCTTTAATATTCTGCGGCAGAGACGCGTTGTTGTATGCGCGCGTTGCATCGATTGTAAGCGAAATGCGAACCAAACGGGAAAGATCTGCGGTCTGAGCGGGTGTATTGTGCTCTCCTTCGGAACTGCCGCCGATATTCACCGTTTCGTTGGGGTCAACTGTGTCGGATTGACATGCGGAAAAAACGAATATCATCGCAAAAACAAGCAGAACAGAAACGATGGAATGCAGAACCTTTGCGGAAACGGTGCGGGATGTTGAAGCCTTCATTTGGTTGTTTTCCTCCGAAATTCTGGCGGATGAATGAACCCGCCCTTTTGTTGCACTGAAAGTATAACAACTGCATGAAAAAAAGTCAACAGCAGCCGAAGCCGAAGCAAAAGCTTGCTTCAGCCTGCAAGCTGACGCCTTTAAATGCTTTGGTGCTTGCAATAAGCGGGAAGATGTTCTATAATATGAATAAAGCGAATAAAGGTACTGCAGCTGCTGTTGTCGGCTGCGGCGACCTATCGCAAATCACGGCGGAATGACCCGAGGGCAGCGAACTCTCGGGCATATTCGGCTGCATTGAGTTTATATTTGTTCAGCTCGTACACTTGTGTCGGAAGGGGAAATTTAATATGCAGAAAGAGAATAAAATGAACGTGGATAATGCGAAGTATGATTCCTGCGGCGTGAGGATTATTGCGGCATCCGATATGCCCGTATCGCTCTGGAGCGGCGGAAGAACAACCGAGATTTATATTGCGCCGGAGGGAGCTCTTTACGCTGAGCGCAATTTTCTTTTCCGCATCAGCACGGCAGAGGTCGAACTTGAAGAATCGGATTTTACATCGCTGCCCGATTACAACAGGTTGATTGCATCGGTAAGCGGCACAATGCGGTTGGCGCACGGAGCAAACGGCAGCGAAAAGCTTGTGCTGCCCCGCTCAACCGTGTATGCATTCGACGGCGGAATTCAAACCCATTGCGTCGGCAAAGCGCGGGATTTGAACCTTATGCTTCGCAAAGGTGCGGCGGAAGGCGAGCTGGTGTTTGTTGACAACGGAACGGAACTTGATCTTGAACCCGCCGCGAACGAAACAATGCTTCTTTTTGAGTTGGAAAGCGGAAATGCCGCACTTTGCGCAGGCGGGAATGCAAGGCTGCGCTGCACGGCAAACGGACAGTGTGCGCTTTTCACCGTTAGGCTTGTCGGAGAGGCAATTCCTGATTCCGATAATCGGAACGGCTGATTTTCAAAACGGATATTATTAAACGCACCAAAGGGGGTGAACGCATGGAGAATACGGCAGTTAATTCAAACATGACAAACAGAGAGACGGAAGCGAAGGGACTGAACGCCGAAATCAACCCGCTGTTCTCAATTTTAGATAAATCGGAAGAGTTCCGACGGCTGCAAGAAGGTCTTTGCGGCTGCAAGGGTCCCGCCGGCGTCTTTGGGTTGGGCGAAGCACAGCGAACCCATATCGAAGCCGCTCTGTTTTCAAAAGCAAAGCGGCCGATGCTTGTTGTTGTTCCGTCCGAGCAGGCAGCGGCAAGGGTGCACGAGGAACTTTGCTGCTATTATCCCGATGCGGTGCTTTTTCCGGCAAGGGAACTGCCGCTCAATGCCCACAGCTATGTTCAGTCACAGGAATTGACGTCAAAACGACTGCGCACGGCAGCACGGCTGATAAAAGGTGAACCCTGCCTAATAGTTGCGCCGATCGAGGCCGTTATGCAGCGCATGGCACCGCCCTCCGTGATTTCGGCATTCACTCAGACGGTTCGAACGGGCATGGTAATTGAACCTGCGTCCCTTCTGAAAAAATTTATCGATGCGGGTTATTCACGCGAGGAAATGTGCGAGGGAAGGGGACAGGTCTGCCTGCGCGGCGGCTGTATCGATATTTTTCCGATAACGGCGGAAAATCCCGTTCGCATTGAATTCTTTGATGATGAAATAGACACAATGCGCGAGTTTGATCCGCTTAACCAGCGTTCAACCGAAAATACGGATTGCGTTGAGATTTTGCCCGCAACGGAACTGCCGCTGGATCGGGATATGCGGCAAAAGGGCATTGCGGCTTTGCGCTCAAAAGCGAATTATGCGGCGGAAACAGAGATTTTGCGTGCGGGCGGAATTCCGCAGAACGCTCTCTCACTGCTTCCGCTTTTTGTGCGGAACGAGATAAACTTGCTTGATTATCTGCCGGAGGACGCCTTGATTATTCTTGACGAACCCTCCCGCATTGAAGAAAGCGCAAGGTTCGCTTTCTCACGCTTTACGGATAATCTTGCGGATGTTCTGCACAGCGGGGAGGGGCATGAGCTTCAGGCGGGACTGTTGAATGCTCCGAGTGTCACCATGGCGGCGTTGGACAGAAGCTCAACCGCAATGCTTTTTGCGTTTTCAAGGAGTTATCAGCTGATAAAGCCGAAATTTCTTGTTAAATTCGATTCACGGCAGATTTCGCGTTATGTGCAGGGGGATACGGCTCTGCGCGACGACATCGGCCTTTGGCGGCAAAAAGGCTTCTCCGTTTTGCTTTATGCCGGCAGACATGCGGAACGGCTGCATGATATTCTTTCCGATTTGGGAATAGAAGCTCCCGTCACTCAAAAACTCGGCAGGGACATCGTTGAACGCGAAATAATTATCACCGGGCAAACGATTCCCCGCGGGTTTGAGTATCCGGAGCTTCGGCTTGCGGTCGTTTCGGAATATGAGCTTTTCGGTTCGGAATATCGTCCGGAGACAAAACCGACAAAGCACCCGCATAACAGACTGACGCTGTACGATCTCAGCGTCGGCGATCTCGTCGTGCATGAAGCGCACGGAATAGGCAGATTCACGGGCGTCAGCACATTGACGGTTGACGGAAAAACCCGTGACTATATCGAGCTTTGCTACCGTGACGGCGACAAACTGTTTATTCCGACGGATCAGATGGACAGAGTGCAAAAATATATCGGCGGAGAGGAGGAAAAGCAAAAGCTTTCAAAACTCGGCTCCGGCGAGTGGCAGAAAACCGTTGCAAGAACGCGGGCGAGCGTGCGCAAACTTGCATTTGACCTTGTGAAACTTTACGGCGAACGCGCAAGACGCAAGGGCTTCCGCTTTTCGAAGGATACGGATTGGCAGCAGAGACTGGAACTCAGCTTTCCTTATCGCGAAACTCCGGATCAGCTGACAAGCATTCAGGAGATAAAGGCCGATATGGAATCGGACAAAATAATGGACAGACTGCTTTGCGGTGATGTGGGCTACGGCAAAACCGAGGTCGCGCTGCGTGCTGCATTCAAATGTACGATGGACGGCAAACAATGCGCATTTCTTGTTCCGACAACGATACTTGCTCAGCAGCACTACAACACGCTCTGCGCCCGCTACTCCGGCTTCCCGATAAAGGTCGAGCTGCTTTCCCGTTTCAGGACTCCTGCGGAACAGGCACGCATAAAAAAACAGACTGCGGACGGAACCATAGATATTCTTGTCGGTACACACAGCATTCTTTCAAAGGACGTAAAATTCAAGGATTTGGGGCTCTTGATTATCGATGAGGAACAGCGGTTCGGTGTCAATCATAAGGAACAGATAAAAAATCTGAAGCGAAATATAGATGTTTTGACACTTTCGGCAACCCCGATTCCGCGCACTCTGCACATGAGCATGAGCGGCATACGCGATATGAGCGTTATTGAAACCCCGCCGGAAGCGCGTTATCCCGTGCAGACTTTTGTTGTTGAATACAATGATGCTCTTGTGCGCGAGGCAATCATGAAAGAGCTTGCAAGGGGCGGACAGGTCTACATTGTTTACAATATTGTCAAAACAATGGATATCTTTGCCGAGTCGCTGAGCAAACTTGTGCCTGAAGCGCGTATTGCCTATGCTCACGGGCAGATGAGCGAACGCCGGCTGGAAAACACCATGATGGATTTCATGGACTATAAATATGATGTTCTGATTTGCAGCACGATAATTGAAAGCGGACTCGATATTTCAAATGCAAACACCATGATAGTCTATGATGCGGATAAATTCGGCCTTTCACAGCTTTATCAGCTCCGCGGAAGAGTCGGAAGAGGCGCAAGGCTCGGTTATGCCTACCTCACATTCCGTCAAAATAAAGTTCTCAGCGAGATTGCCGATAAACGCCTGTCGGCAATAAAAGAGTTCACGCAGTTCGGTGCGGGCTTCCGTATTGCAATGCGCGATCTTGAAATTCGGGGTGCGGGGGATATTCTCGGCGCGGAACAGCACGGGCATATGGCTCAGGTCGGATATGATTTGTACTGCAAAATGATTGATGCTGCCGTTAAGGAAGCAAAGGGCGAAACGGTAAAGACGGAGATCGACACCGTAATGGAGATACCGATAGATGCCCATATTCCCAAAAAATACATTCCGCGTGAAACAGGCAGAATTTCAATGTACAAACGCATTGCGGCGATTACCGATATTGACTCGTTCCGTGATGTTCAGGATGAACTTATCGACCGATACGGTGAAATCCCGCGCGCAGTCCAAAATCTGCTGGATATTGCACTGTATAAATCCCGCGCAGCGCAGCTCGGTATTCTGAATTTCACCGTTCGTCCGGAGGAGGCTCGCTTCACTTTCGGCGCCGATGCTCCGTTGGACGGCGCAAAGCTGTTTGCCGCTGTCGGAACAATTGACGGTGCGGCGTTTGCAGCCGGTGAAAAAATTGCGCTTGTCATCAAAAACAAACATAAAACCGGTGAAGAAATGTTCCGCATTGCACAGGATGCGGTCAACACACTGCTGCTGTGCACGGAAAACGCGGGTTGATTTCCTTTCTGCGGAAAAAACAGCTGCATAATTCCCTTTGCGAAAATACCAAATCCGAAGATATATAAACTCGGAGAATTTGCGAATATCTCGGCAGGAGCGGCTTTCATTCCGCAATGATCGGGAGCCGTTGACTTCATGTCGGCGAAATGATACAATATAGCGGCAGGCTGCGCTGCCTGCAAAATCAACCGTGGAGGCTTATGCATGTATCAACAGAGTGTGGACAGATCCGGCGGATCGCAAAAAAGTGACCTTATTCTTTTCATCGTTCTGATTATTGCCTTTTTCGCAGTCGGGGCGGTGGTCATGTATCTCGAAAAGCTTTTTGATTCGAATGTTCCGCGCTATGTTTTTATCGGGCTTGTTCTTGCTGCAATCTATGCGATCTACAGGCTTCGCATCATCGGCTTTCGCTACACTGTGTTTTACAAAGAGCCGGAGACCGTTTACGATCCGCGTTTTGACGATATGATTACGCATGAGGATTACCCTTACCCTGTCGGAACAATAGTGTTCGAACGCATTGTAAGTGCAAAAGGCACAACAATCGAAACTCTTTGCGGCGGTGACGTAGTTGCCGTCTGCGCTCCCGGCGGCAGGTATTCGGGTGAAAATGCTTCGTCGGTTATCGACTCCGCAAATGTTTCATGCAAAAAAACGGAAAAAGCTTATTCCGTTGTGTACAAAAAGGGCGATGCGCTGCACAGGATTTTTTTCAATCCCGATGAAGAATTTCTGAACCATGTGCGCGAGATCGCTCCGCAGGCCGAGTTTTGCTGATTCGGAACGCGCAATGAGCGGTTTCGGAATCTTTTCATGATTTTTCATGATTAACGAAAATGTACAGAAACTGAAGAATACGATTCGTGCGGGAAGGGCGATGCACGGTTATCTTGTCACAAGTGCGGATTGTGATGAAACCGCGCCGGAAGGTGAACCGTCATCGACTGCGGAGCTTTTGCGTCAGTGCGCCGCGCTGCTGCTTTTCGACAGCGAAAAAACGGAGATGCTGGAATTCTCTCCGGATTTTTACGAGCTGAACGGCGGCGCAAAAGTTGAACAAATGCGCATGATTCGGCAGGAACTCAGCAAAAAGGCGTTCGGAGGAAACAACCGCGTTGTTGTAATCACCGATGCCCATATGATGAACGACAGTGCGGTGAATGCAATGCTCAAAATGCTCGAGGAGCCGCCGGAAGGCACGTTTTTTCTGCTTACGGGCATTGAACAGCGCATTCTTCCGACAATTCGTTCGCGCTGCCAGATCGTTCGTCTCGGAACGGCGTCTGCGGCGGAAATCGGCGCGGAGTTGATCCGCTTGGGTGCCGCAAAGTCGGAAGCGCAGCGTTTTGCGGCGCAGAGCATGGGGTCGCTGACCCGTGCGAAGCGGCTCATGCAGGACGAAGCTTTTCAAAAACTCAGGCAGAATGCGATTGATGCATTGCTTGATATTTTTGAGGGAAAGCTGCCGTTCGGGTGGGCAAAATCAATCGGCAGGGACAGGCAGGCTGCAAAAGAAAGCCTGGGGTTCATGCTTGCTGCATGTCATGATGTTTTAAACAAAAAAACGGGAGCTGCGGGCGGCAGTTCGGGAGGCATGAGGCTCAATAATGCCGCCGGCGCATTGTCGTTCGGTGCAATTCATTCCGCAGTCATAAAAATCACGGAGGCGGAAATGCGGCTCAGTTCGAATGCGGGCGTGAACCCGATTCTCGACAGGCTGATAATAGATATTGCCGAGGCAATATCCGATTAATCTGTCGGAGCAGGATTTGCCTGTTTCGGGCATGCGGCGGATGCATTAAATAATTTGATGAAAAATTGGGACGGTTTAAATAATGAACAAGGTAATCGGAGTTAAGTTTAAGGACAGCGGCAAAATTTACTATTTTGATCCGCTGGAGTTGGAAATAGAAAAGGGCGGCAATGTAATTGTTGAAACCGCAAGAGGACTTGTTTTCGGTGAGGTTGCCGAGCCGCCGAGGATAATTGCGGAAGAAAGCATCGTTGCTCCGCTGAAACCCGTTGTCCGCGTTGCAACGGATGAGGACAGAGAGCAGCATGAATACTATCTCTCAAAAGAAAAAGAAGCTTTTAAAACCTGTCAACGCAAGATTGAAGAGCACGGGCTTGCAATGAAACTTGTTGATGTTGAATACGCATTCAACGGTTCGAAACTCAGCTTCTATTTCACGGCGGACAACAGAGTTGACTTTCGCGAGCTTGTAAAAGACCTTGCCGGCATTTTTAAAACACGCATTGATCTGCGTCAGATCGGCGTTCGCGACGAAGCAAAAAAATGCGGAGGCATCGGTGCATGCGGGCGTCCCGTCTGCTGCAGCTCATTTTTAACGGAGTTTATTCCGGTTTCAATAAAAATGGCAAAGTCCCAGAATCTTTCGCTGAATCCGACAAAAATCTCCGGCATTTGCGGAAGGCTTATGTGCTGCCTGAAATACGAACAGGAATGCTATGATATAATGCATAAACAAATGCCCACCGTCGGCATCGAATGCGTAACGGTTGACGGAAGCGGTGTTGTTATCGAAAACAATGTCATAACCGAAAGGACAAAGGTCAAAGTAACGCTTGCCGATGGGACGCTTGATGTTCGGAGCTATCCGTTCAACGAGCTGAATTATGTCAACAAAAACGGGGTTCGCTGCTGCGGCTGCGATGAGTGCGGCGGTTCATGCTGCGGCAATGCCGATGATGATGGAATGCCGCAGCAGGCAGCTTCAAAACCCGACTCCTCAGACGAAGCCGAAAAAGAAGCAGAGTTTATTGATGAACCTAAATACGACCGAGCTGATATTTATTCGGACGATGAATTTCATTCCGATGAAACGGAAAAGAGTGACGGAGAACTGCCTGCCGCAAAGCCTGCAAAACATGTAAAGTTCTCCAAACCTTCAAACTTTCAGAAAACCGCAAAGTCTGCGCAAAATGGCAATCGGGTGCAAAAACACTCCCAAGGGGGTGACAGCGGCCGAAAATTTAACAAAAAGCAAAACAAAAGACAATGGACGCCGCGCTCAAAGTCTTTCGAAATGCTTGAACACGAGGACGAGTTCGACGGAGTTGAAAAAGGGGACAGACCCGACAGACCCGGCGGCGGATTTAAAAAGCAGCAGAAACCTGCAAAATTCAAGAAAAAACCAAGGTACTATGACCGACGCGCCGATAAACGCGCAAAAGCACCGGCAGGCGATGCCGAAAGCTCGAACCCGAACTGAAAGCCGAACAACCGTAATTAAAAATAAACACTTAAACATTTAAAGAACTGCTGCAAAATCAGGTCAGGTTTGCAGCAGTCCCTTTTTGAAATCCGAATCAAAAAAATTAAAAGAGTTTACTCATCATGAAGCAGTCTGTTTTGCGCATCTTGGTTCACCGACTGCCAAAGATCCTCTGCGGCGGCTGTTGTTTTGCGGCTCAGAATGTCTTCACGGGCGAAAGTAAGCCTGCGGTTTCGCATAAGGACTCTTCCGGCAGCCATTGTCATAACGCACTCATGCCCGCTCATGCCGAAGATAATATGCCTGTCCGTATTCACGGCACTCAGCGGCGTGTACGGGATATAATCCATAATGATTATATCCGCAGCCGCACCTTTTTGAATCCTTCCGATCGGGATTCCGAACGTGCGGGATGCAATCTTGGCGTTCCCGTCAAAAAGAATGCGTGCAACTTCCGGAAACCCGGCGTTCGGCAGGCCTGCGGTGTGTCTCAGTTCACTCAGCGACATTTTTGCAACTTCAAGCATATCGGCTGCATAGGAGTCGGAACCGATGCCGAGAGTAATGCCCTTTTCAAGTATTTTGAACACGGGGCAGCATCCCGTGCTGTTAAAAAGATCCGATTCGGGACAGTTTACAATGCTGCTTCCGCTTCGGCGGATAATATCAAGCCCGACATCATCCACATATGTGCAGTGTGCAAGCAGCGAATCGGGTGTGAGCACACCGGCGTTCTGCAATCGCTGAACCGGGCGGCAGCCGTATTTCTGCGTGGAATCATAAAGATCATCCGGGCTTTCGGAAACGCTGATGTGAAAACCCGTGCGTCCTTTGTTGCGTACAACGCATTTGCGAAGCGTTGCATCCGACAGCGTAAAGGATGAATGCAGCCCGAACATTGCGCGTATTGTCGGAATATTCATTGCGGAAATGCTGTCATAAAAATTCAGGTTTTCCGAAATTGCAAGTTCGCTTTTTTCGTTCCCGTCGCGGTCGCTTGTTTCATAGCAAAGGCAGGCACGTATGCCGCAGTCGCGAACGGCGGAAGCAATCGAACCAAGGCTCCCTGTCGGTTCAAAATAGCTTGCATGACTGTCGAAAACGGTCGTAACTCCGTTTTTAATTCGTTCGGCAATTGAAGCATATGCGGACATTTTGACAAGGTCAAGCGTGAGATGCCTGTCGATGGACCAGCGGCCGTTATGCAAAAATTCATAGTATTCTGCCCGTTCGCTGACGGGAAGATCAAATCCGCAGGTCAGAGACGAATAAAAACGCGTGTGTGCATCAATAAAACCGGGCATTATTATGCCGCCGCATGCATCGATAAACTCCGCACGCGGATATTTTGACACAAGTTCGGCCGTTGTGCCGACTTCGGCAATGCGGCTCCCAACGACGACAACGCCGCCGTCCTTCATGAAAAATTCATCCCCGGGAACCCTCGTGATAAGGCGGCCGTTCGCAATAAGATACATCGATTCCTCCGTGCTGCATACAAACACCGATTCACAAACTGTTTAATAAACAAACCCGAAAACGCACTGAACGAATCGCTCTTTGCGGAAAAGGATTTAAATTCTGTTTTTCGCAAATACAATTTGAACTCAACGCGAAATCGGCCTTGCGTGCTGCACTGAAAATACGGCGCGCATTCGGTATTCGCAATACATTTGTTCACAAAAAAATAACGCACATATTATAATCATATCATTTTTCCGGACGGTTTGCAACTGTTTTTTTGTATAATTCGAAAAGTGAAAAAATCTTTCGTTTTCCCCTTGCAAAGCCAACGGGAATGTTGTATAATTAAAAAGTCGCATCCCGTTCGAGGTTTTGCCGCACGGCAAAAGTGGGTGTGTTGACGGCCGGGTCCCGTGCAATTTTCTGCCGTGAACCATGTCAGGTCCTGACGGAAGCAGCATTAAGCGGATAAGACGATGTGCCGCGGGGACGCCTGGCAGGAGCATTCATTCCCTTGCCGTGTGCAGTTCGCTGCTGAAGAACGGGTGCGATTTTTTCTTTTAGATACAGTATCAAAAAGAAAAAATCAAATTGAACTATTGAATTGCTGCGGCTCGGACTGGTGCGGAATGCGGATCCCGCATCGGTTTTTTGCACTTTTTGCTTCACATTCGTGACTTTTATGTGCGTGACTGCCGTTCCGAAAGCTTGTAAACGGCAACAGGCTTTTCGCCGCAAAATTCAACGGTATAACCGTCACCGGGTGCCGGCGTGAAGGCGAATCTGCCGTTCGGATTCGGAAAAAAATGCGCAAGCACGCCGCCGATAACGCCGCCGTGGGCAACAACGACTGCATCAACCCCTTCGGAAATGACAGGTTTCAGTGCCTCAAGTGCGCGCGCCGTGACCTGCGCACCGCTTTCGCCGTTTGGACAGATGTTATCCTCATTGTTTCCTGAAATCCATTTGATATATGCAGGATCATCCTTCAGTTCGGCATAATTCCGCATTTCAAAATCTCCGAAGTCCGCTTCGCGCATTCCGTAAAGCACACTATGCGGAGTGTCCCCGTAGATTGCGCGAAAACTCTGCTCGGCGCGCAGCATTCCGCTGGTGTAATAACGTTCGGCGGTCGGATAAAAGCCCGTTTTTGCACGTGCTTCAAGTTCTGTATAACTTTCGGGAAGAATGGGCAAATCGGTACTGCCGTAATAAATATGCAGCATGTTGCCGCGGGTCATGCCGTGCCTTATCAGAGTCAGTTTCATCGTTGAAAAACTCCTTTCGCTATTTTAACCTTTCGGGAAGTCCGCAAAAAAGCCGTATCACGCTGTCTGCTTTTGCCGCAGCCTTTGCAAGGGCGGCGCCGTGCAGCTCGCGCCAAAGACGATCCTTCTCGGAGAGAGGAACAACGCCGCAGCCGATTTCGCGCGCAATGAGTGCAGTCCGTTTTTTTTCGGACAATGTGAACAGCGGTGCAAGAAAATCATCGTCAAGCCGTTTGACTGCCGCGTCAAGGTCGGCATATTCGGCGGCAATTTTTTGAGTCAATGCCTCAAAATGAATGTAAACATTGCTGTTCCCGCCGATAACGGAATCGAAAACATTTGCTTCGGGGCACTGTGCGGCGGCAAGGTCGAGGACAGCGGCGGCATTGAACCCAAGCCGCTGCACGGCATAGGTCAGCTTGCCCTGATATGCGCCTCCGATAATCAGCGTCAGCCCGCCGCACTTATCAATTTCATATGTTTCGTTTGAGTTCATATAAATACCTGTTTCAGTTGTTTTTATCGATTCAATTGCTTTAATCCGTTCACATGCGGCCAAACAGAAGCAGTGCCGCAATGCCCGCAAGCTCCGCAAGTGTAAGCGAAAAGCCTGAAATATCTCCGTTCATGCCGCCGAGCTGCTTTTTTTCGCGCAGAATGCAAATCCAATATACCGCAACAGCCGCAATCGGCGCAAAACCGACTTTGCCGCAGAGCAGCGGGGGAAGTACAAGAAAGAGTGCGAGCTGAACAAAGAGCGAAACGACGGAGGCCGCGCTCCGAACAGCTCCGCTGTACTGGCTCGTTTGCATCGGTTTCAGCGTTTGAACCGCAATTCCGGAACAGGCGCGTGTGCAGGCGGGCAGAACCGCAAGCGTCAACAATGCTTTGAAATCGAAAGATTCGAATGAGAAAAAAAGACTCCATTGCGCGGCGGCGAGCAGAATCATGCATATGACGGCGAACGAGCCGCAGTGGGAATCCTTCAGTATGCGCTGCCGGGTTTCAAGATCGCGCCGCGAAAGCACAGCATCGCAAACGTCCATGAACCCGTCAAGATGCAGAAAGCCGGTCACAAGCCACGGCAAAGCGCAAAGAATCAATGCGCGAACGGCAGAGGGTAAATTGAGAGCCGTGCAAAGGCGGGCGGCCGCAGCCCAAATTGCGCCGACAATAAGCCCGATGAGCGGCAAAAAGCCGAGCATTCTGCCGCGTGCAGCTTCATCCCAGCGCCTGAAGGGACAGGGGATTGCAAGAAACATGCCCCATGCCATAAAAAAACCGTAAATAAACAACTTCATAACAATAAAATAAAAAGAAACAAACAGTCACTGTATGTGCGTTCGGAACGTCGGAACATCTCGAAGAAACAACGCATTTCCCTTTATAGTTCGCATGATTCCCGACGATGCTTCAACCACAATATCGAATTCGGAAGCAAGCTGTCTGCAAACAAAAGCCAATGCTCGGCGGTAGCTTTCGGTAACAGCGTCATATTGCATTCCGTCACGAAAAATGTCATCGCATACACATATAAAATGCATTGCTGCGTTTGCAATTTTCGACAGTTCGGCCGCAACACGTTCCCCGGCTGCAAAATCAACGGAAAAATCGGCATTTTGTGCAGGCGGGGGGAACATTTCGTTTGCAAGCAGAGCCGTCACACTGTCAAAAAGTACGCAGCCTCCGCGAACCGATGCGGAAAAAGCGGAGGTATTTCGGCCGCATTCGATGGTTTCAAAGCCCCAACCGGCTCGCGCTTCAAGGTGACGCGCAATGCGCTTTTCGTCTTCCGAATCGGAAGGTTCCATCGTTGCCCAATAGTACGCAGGGCAGGAGCCGCGCGCCGCAAGCATCCTTGCAATGCGCTGAGCCGCCATGCTTTTTCCGCTTTTGCTTCCGCCGACTATGAGTATTTTCATTTTCGCTCCCGAGTTTTCAAACGGTCTTAACGCAGAACGCCGATTCGTTTCGAATGTTTTCAAGGTAGTTATCGTTGATGCTGGCTTCATCAAAGGTTGCCATATCGTTCATTGCCGCACAGGCGGCGCGCATGACCTGAAACGCAACAGGGCAGCCGCTGCCCTCGCCGAGCCGCATGTTGAGATTAAGCCATGGTTCCATGCCAAGTTCCGCCGCCGCGGCACGATAGCCGATTTCATATGAAGCATGGGAAAGAAAAACAAAGTCGCGCACCGTTTTGCAGAGCCGAACTGCCGCAAGTGCAGCAGTAACGGAAATCAGTCCGTCCGCAACAGCGGGAAGGCCGAACAGCGCACAGCCGATGAATGCGCCTGCCATTGCGGCGATATCAAATCCGCCAACCTTTGACAGCACGTCCAAAACATCCGCTCCGTTGGGTTTGTGCAGCGCGACTGCATCTGAAATAACACGTTTTTTCAGTGCAAATCCCTCGTCCGTAAGCCCGCTTCCGCGTCCGGTGACGCTTTCAACAGGGAGATTCAGCAGGCAGGCAAGCACAGCGGCGGATGTTGTTGTGTTGCCGATACCCATTTCGCCTATGCCGAGTGCATCCGCGCCCGAGTTGTGCGCACGCTCGGCTGCCTCGATTCCGATCGCAAGGGCATCGACAGCCTGACTGCGCGTCATTGCGGGCTGCTTTGAAAAGTTTGCGGTGCCAAACCCCAGTTTGCGGTCAAGAATGGTTTCGGGAACACTGTCGGAATTTATGCCGACATCGATAACTTCAATATCAATGCCGAAATCCCGCGCAATTGCGGACATGCCGGTTTTGCCGCGAGTCATATTTATTGCCTGCGCAAGCGTCACGCTCTGCGGAGTTGAAGCAACGCCCTCGGCAACTATTCCGTTATCGGCTGCGAACACAACTATGCGTGTTTTTTCTATGCGATTGCACACGCGCCCTGTAATTCCCGCAAGTCGGACGGAGATTTCCTCAAGTGCTCCGAGGCTTCCCGGAGGCTTTGCAAGCTTGCTCTGCCTTTCCTTTGCGGCAGCTTTTGCGGCTGAATCGGCGGGGCGAATGCGGGAAAGCAATGCTTTCAGTTCGGTTTCGTTCATAAGTTCAATCCAATGTATATATTTTGCATATCATGAATTATTTGCTCAAAAAGCCGTTATCAACCAGCCAAACAACGGACGGCGCGGCAGTCATGTTTTCAATCGTAAAGGTTGCATCCGGAGATTTTCGGATGATATATTCAATCGTTTCCCGCATCGGAATATTTCCGCTGCCGAGAGGATTGTGAAGATCGTCCCCGCCGAAATTGTTGTGCAGGTGAACATGCATAAGCTTCGGTGCGAAGCGGTCGATCCAATGCGTCAGCGGGGTTTCGGAAACGCGGCTGTTTGCATGCCCGATATCAAGGCAAAGCCCGAAGCGCGAATCGTTCACGCCCTCGGCAACCGCCGCTGTGATTTCCGGTTCGGGTTCCATAACGTTTTCAAGCAAAAAATAAATGTCGTTCGGTGCGTTTTTCAGAAAATCACGCCAAAACTTAACGGATTCGTCAATGAAATACTCTTTGTAGTAAACAAAAGGTATGAATCCCGAGTGAAACACAATTCGTTTTGCTCCGATAACATCCGCCGCAAACAGTGCTTGGTCAAATCGCCGCCGAACAACGTCGCGAACAAGCGGATCTATTGCACACGGAGAAAGCTCCGCAAACGGGGCGTGAAGCAGCAGCCGCAGACCGCAGCCCGATTCGGCAGTAAGCTGCGAAACGCGGCGAAAATGCGCCGCACTGTCCGTATCCATGTTCGGCGCATAGCAGAATTCTGCAATTTCAAGCCCCAGCGAGTGTTCCCGCGCAGCAGCAGCGCAGTCCTCCGCAATGGTTGAAACGAAAAGTTTTTTTGAAAAATCAAAAGTCATTTTGCATGTTGTAAGCTTGAGTCGGTTTGCATCCGTATCAGCACTGTATCCGCACTTTCCGCACCGCTGCAACAGCACGAACGGTGATGCATTCAAGATTACCCTCCGGACCGGTTCCTTCGGGCGTTGTAAACTTGACGCCGATATTTTCCGGCGGAACGCCGAGAGCCTTGGCAAGGTTTGCACGCATTGCTTCGCGGAAGGGCGCAAGCTTCGGCTTTTGAGCCGTTATCACGGAATCGATATTCACAGTTTCAAATCCGGCTGCGCGAATGCGTGCAGCGGCCTCTTTTGCAAGCAAAAGGCTCGATATGCCGCGAAATGCTTCATCACTGTCGGGAAAATGCTGCCCGATGTCGCCGAGTGCGCATGCGCCGAGGAGGGCATCAATCACGGCATGAGCAAGTGCGTCCGCATCGGAATGCCCAAGCAGTCCGAGTTCAAACGGAATTTCAACGCCGCCGAGGATGAGCTTTCGCCCGGCTGCAAGGCGGTGGGTGTCTTCGCCGATGCCGATTCTGAACATATTACTTACCTCCGTTGCTGACAAAGCCGGGCTGTTTCCCGAGCGCGGCTCCGCAGAGGAAATTGCGGACACATTGCCCGAGGGGAGATTCCGTTCACTGCGTTTTGAAAGCAAAAACTCAAAATACGGAATATCGTCCCGCGTTGTGAGCTTCAGATTCTGTTTGCTGCCCTGAGAAAAATGCAGCTGTACTCCCGTTGAGCGGCAAAGGTCGGCATCATCCGTGAAGCTGCCGACGGCCTTGCTGTATGCATTCAAAAGAATATCTCTGCGGAAACTTTGCGGAGTTTGTGCCGCAAGAAGCCTGCTTCTGTCAAGCGTTTCTCCGGTATCGCCGAAACGAACTGTGTCCGCAACGGACACGGAAGCAATGCCGCAGCCGTATTGCTCTGCGGCACGCAGGCTGGCTTTAATGGTTTCTCTGTCAACAAGGCAGCGGGCACAGTCGTGAACGGCGGTAATCGCACCCGATGCTGCGCGGACGGCATTGAATACTGACTCCTGCCGCGTACTTCCGCCGCGAACGATTTTCACGGGGTAAGGTGCGGAATTTGCCGCTGTAAGTGCAATTTCCTCCGTGTCGGGCGAAACGGCAATAACGGCTTCATCGGCAATTCCGCAAAAAGCTTCAACACAAAGCTCGACGGGTGTTTTGCCGCAAAAACGCATCAGCATTTTGTTTTCGCCCATTCGCGAGGATGAACCGGCCGCAAGCAGAATTGCGGATACTGTAGTTTTTTCCATGCTGTTTCGTGCCTCTTTCGGCTGCGGTGTCAATCTGCATCGGTATTCAAACTGTCTTCAATGATTCTGTACATGCTGTCCGCTTCCTCTTTGCGAACGGTTTCGCGCACGGCAAGTACCTCGGCCGTCAGCCGCTTTGCGCCCATGCGAACGCTGATTATGTCCCCGGGGTTAACATCGGCTGCAGGTTTTGCAACTTTGTCGTTCACCGTTACCCGTCCCATGGAACAGGCTTCGTTTGCAACGGTCCTGCGTTTGATAATTCGCGAAACCTTAAGGTATTTATCAAGTCTCATCAGGTGCTCCTCTTTAATGATTATTCTTTAACATAGTCTTTTCCGACGGATGCGATAAGGTCTTTGTCGTACACAATATCGGCGTCATCCATCCATGTATCAAGCAGCTCGTCCCATGCTTCGGTATCGCTTGTCGCTTTGACGATCGCCGTTACTTTGTCAATCACATCAGCAAGCTTAACTTCGCCGGGCGTTTCGTCCGCACCGCGGTAAATGATATGCAGGCTGCCGTCCGTGTCGGTGAACACATCCGAGTATTCATCGGGCTTAAGCAGCGAATAAATCTCCTTGACGGTTGAACTCCAGTCACCCTTTGAGGAGCTGTGTTTTGTTGAAATCAACTGCCCCTTTGTGCGGAAGGTTTCGCAGCCCCCGTAACTGTCGCTGCCTGCAACGTATTCGTTCTCTGTATACTTGAGCATGACCTGAGCAAAGTCCGCTCCGCCTTCAAGCTCGGCAAAGGCCTTGTCGATTTTTGCACGATAGGGCTCAATGAATTTATTGTACATTTCATCGCATTCAGCCTGAAGCGTTTTGTAATCCGAAATCAGCTGCGCAATTCGCTCGGAATTTGCGCCGTCACCGTTTAAGGCATCCGTAAAAAGCAGGGATGTGCATTCTTCACGCAGCGAATCAAGCTGTTCGTTCTTTTTTTTGTAGTCATCGCCGAGTTCGCCTTCGGGAATAACAACAATATCCATGATTCGGGAATATCCCTCCGGAACAACAAGCGCGGGCGCGGCATCATCGTAGATACCGCAGTATTTTTCAAAGTACTCTTCGTTATCTTTATACTGCCCGGGATTGGAGGCATAAAGCTCCTTGTCCGATTTCAGCTGCTTTTCGTACCAATCGGCAATATCTGCATCCGTCACGGAAAAATCTTTGCAAACATAGTCCTTGTACGCTTCAATAAGCGCCGTGTTGCGCAGTTCGAGTTTATATTCCTCGCAGTATTCATCATAGGTCATGGTTTTGCCGGTGTAATACTCGGAAAGCTCCGCAATGGCGGCATCGAAATACTGCTGAACAGTCTTTGAATCGTCCTTGGCATTGGATTCTTCGGCAGTTTTCATATACTCGTCATATATCTCTTTAAGTTCGGTTTCCGCCTGCGCATCGGATTCCGCGATTTGTTCATCGGAAAGTTTAAATCCCTCCTCCTTTGCCCGGTACAGAACCACCATATCCTTAACAAGATATTCAAGCACCCAATCGCGGAATTTTTGCAGCTCCTCCTCGTTGCTGACGGGATCATAGCCCATTTGTTCCATGTATGAAAGATATGAGTCGAAGGCAGCCGTATAGAGGGCGTAGCTCACGGTTTCGTCCCCGATGGATGCGACTGCAGCGGTCTTGTCGTTCGGAACACCGTTTTTGTCGTTATTATTGTTCTTGCATCCGCTGAAGCAGAACAGAAAAGCTGCTGCTGCAATAAAGCAGACAACACGCACGAATGTCGAAGTTTTTTTGGAAAAGCCGGCGAAAATGCTTCCGCATCCCGATCCTGCCGCGGCTGAGCAGCCGGGCTTGCGGCGGTCGTTGTTTGTTGCGGTCATAGTGTGTGATCCCTCCGTTCTGAGTTTTGGAAAAACGGAACCCCCTGATTTTTGATTAACGATTATTCAGAGCATTCCCGAAAATCAATCGATATCGGAAGCAGCGAAAACCGAGGCTTTGCCGCTGACGCTTAAGAACTGCCGACAACTGCACATTAATTCTGCCGCCGGCAAGCGGTGCGCCGAGAGTATCCATTCCGCTGTCTATTATACAGCATTCAGCCCCGTTTGCCAATGAGTGCGGGAATAAATCACATTTTTCCGCCGAAGGGACACATTCGGTGCCAAAATCACGGTTTCTCGTGCCCGAATCGCGGAGCCGATAAAAACAGACAGCAAAAACAAGTTGAATATAATTTTAATAAAAACTCTTGCCCAAATCGAGGTGAATGCTGTATAATACGATTGATATTTTATGTACATGCGTCGGCGGGTGAATTCTGTGTCCGCAGCGCATGAGCCGACAGTGCCTGCTGCATTGTTCGGGATAAGGAGAAAGCATTGACTCGAAGGAAATTTTCAATATTTACCGCTTTGTTCGCTGCACTGATCGCTTTTGCGGCTGTTCTTCCCGTTTCAACGGGGTTCGCCGCAAATGCGCAGACTGTTCATGGCAATTCCGCCGAAATCACCGTTCTGCCCGCAAAAAACGGAACGGACGCGGCAAGCATTTCGGCAAACCCCGCATTTTTGTCCGGTCCCGGACAGGTCACCGTAAGCATCACGCTTCGCAACCCGGGCGGTGCTGCGGGACAGGGGCTGGATGATACCGCAACAGGTTCCCTGATAAAGGAACCGTCGGATCCCGCTCCGACTCCGACATCCGAACCGACATCCGGCCCCGAGCCGTCAACTCAGCCCGGCGGCGGTGTGTACACAAATGTTTCAATAATCAACACATACGGCGTTTCTTTCAACACTTCCGATGTTCCCGCGGGGGAATCGCGCACATTTACCGGCACGATGAACGTTGCCCAGGAACAAATCGGCGAAACACTGCGCTTTACAATTGCATGGTTTGATACGGCAACCCAAACCGCAGGTTCGCGTGAGTTGACTCTTGTCATTTCCCGTGCGGATACGGCTTATCTTAAGCTTTCGCGCAGCGTTGACAAATCGATTGCTTCGGCAGGTGATATTGTCAAATTGACGTATACGATGATAAACACGGGTGCTAAAAAGCTCAACAGCATTATCCTTGTTGATAAGAATGTTGCCGGTACACAGGCAATGCTTCCCGCATTCAGCCTTGCCCCGGGAGAGAGCCGCGTATTCACTTATGAATACACAATGCGCACATCAACCGTAACGAGCAAACCGACTGTATCGTTTGTTCCCGAGGGGTCAACAAATGCCCTGTCGGTAACGCTTTCGGGGCTTACCATCGGCCTTATAAATGCGCAGCTCACCAAAACGGTCGAAATCGGCACACCCACACCGGAGGGCGTTGAATTTACACTGTATCTGACCAACAACGGCAACCAGAGCCTGAATTCGCTCACCGTTACGGACGATCTCGGAACCGTTGTTCAAAGCGGTTTCAGCCTTGCAATCGGTGAGTCGAAAACCATTAAATATTTCGTCAGAAACCCCGAGGCTGTTCGCTATGTTGTGTTCAACATCACCGGCGTTTATTCGTCCGGCATCGTGTTTAAGGACAACACAAAGAGCTACACTGTTCGCCCTTACATCGATCCGACAACTCTCGGCCTCGAGTTCCGCGCGGAAGTTCGCACTCAACTCAATCGAAAGAATATCATTGGGCTGACTTTCACCGTCACAAACACGGGAAGCACTCCCTACACCGATGTTGTCCTGACCGAAAAAGAACTGGATTATGAAATCCACAAGATTGCCGTTCTTGAACCCAACTCCGGCGCACAGTCATTCAATATCGATCTTAACGTCGGCGGAGAAAGAGATCTTGTGTTCTTCCTGACGGCTCTTGACGCTTCGGGCAACACGCACATGTTTGAGGCGCATCTGACCGCAAAATATATCGATGCCGAAGGCACCGTTCCGAACGAACCGCCGGCAACGGGCGGGGTCACGGTCGTTGACGATCCGAATATCGGCAGCAAGCTGGACGGAATGCTCACAAAAACGGGAAGTGCGCTGAAAGTATGGTACAGTATTCTTATCATTATTGCGGCAGTTGCGCTTATCGCGATCATTGCCCTTGCCGCTGTTGAAATTTACAAGCGCAAGAACGGCGGAAACGCAAAAAAAGCACCGCGCAGACGCGCACAGGAGGGCGATGAAGACTGATAAGGCTGATTAAAAACCAAGGCTGAGCGGTCGATTCATTCAACTGCACCGCTTCAGCTTAAACAAGTGACTGTTTATATGACCCGCGCCGGCGGGCGGCTCAGAACGGGTTGCCTGTTGAGCTGCGGGTTTTATAATTTGCCGGCAAACGGCATCGGTGAACCGGACCGTGCGGCGGACAACAATTCAAAACAGAGGAAAACAAAGGAGAATAAGGTATGCCGAACACTCAATTCATTACCCTGCTCATCATTACGGTTTTCAGCCTGTTGGCGGGAATCGTTTCGGCTGTTGTTTTATTTGGGCAGCTGAATGCAAAAAAACGTGAACGCGCAGAGCTTGAACGCAAATTGGAAAACGCGGTCGGCGCCGCAATGAACTCTGCCGTCGGCAATGCCTCGGCGGAGCTTGAACGCAGACTTCAGGACAGGCTGAAGGAGCTTTCGGACGCACTTTATCGATACAACGAACAAACAAAGAATGATTATGAACGATTTAAAAATGCTTTAAATGAAAGCATTGCTTCTTCGATGCGCGAAACCGCTTCCCGCCTTGCGGAGGCACAGACAGCGGCGGCGGAAAGAATCTCCGCAGAACAGAAAGCGTTTTCGGAAAAACTGAATACCGAACAAAACGCGCTTTCCGAAAGGCTCGCTTCCGAACAGAAGTCACTTTCCGACAGGCTTGCCGCAGGGCAGGATTCCTTCGAAAAACAGATTTCGGACAGACTTGCTGCTCAGAATACTCTGCTGAAAACACAGGCGGAGCAGGCGGAAACGCGCAATAAGCATTTTGAAACGGTCTGCACGGAAAAACTGGCGGCAATGGATGCGAGCGTGAAGCTCATGACGGAACGCAACGAAAAGCAGCTTGATGCAATTCGCGGTGTTGTTGACGAAAAATTGCAGGAGACGCTCACAAAGCAAATCTCCGAAAACTTCAAGCTTGTTGATGAACGTCTTAAACAGGTCTATCAGGGGCTCGGAGAAATGCAGACGCTTGCAAGCGGAGTGGGTGATCTTAAAAAGGTTCTTTCAAATGTCAAAACACGCGGCACGCTCGGCGAAATTCAGCTCGGCGCAATTCTCGGCGAAGTTCTTGCGCTGGAACAGTACGAATGTAATTTTGACGCCGGAAAACAGAATAATGAGCGCGTTGAATTTGCAATAAAACTTCCGAATGACGGCGGAGAAGCGGTTTACCTTCCCGTTGACAGCAAATTCCCTGCGGATATTTATTCAAAACTCTGCGATGCGTATGATTCCGGCGAGGATGTTGCCGCTGCGCAGAAAAACCTGCGTGAAGTTCTTCTGAAATGCGCGAAGGATATAAAGGAAAAATACATAAATCCCCCGCGCACAACGGATTTTGCGATCATGTTCCTGCCCACGGAGGGGCTTTATGCCGAAGCGGTGCGGCTCGGGCTTATCGAAGAGCTGCAAATGCGTTTCCGCGTTAACCTTTCCGGTCCTTCAACCATGGCGGCACTGCTTAACAGCCTGCAAATGGGGTTCCGAACACTTGCAATACAAAAACGCAGCAGCGAGGTTTGGGATTTGCTCTCTCAGATAAAAAGAGAGTTCGGAAAGTTTGACGATGTGCTCAGAGCAACTCAGAAATCGCTTGAAAAGGCGCATAATGACCTTGAAACGCTTGTGGGTGTTCGCACAAGGCAAATTTGCAGAACCCTCAAAAAGGTTGAGACCCTTCCCGAAACCGATCCCACCGGGGAATATAAAACCCTTGCGGAAGCTTTGATAAATGCGGATGACGGCGAAAACTGATGCGTTTTCGGTCGATTGCGGGTGAAGCTCAGCCGGAATAAAGCGGATTCAGCTTTATCGGCGGGTACGGAATCGCGGCGAGAGTCGGAACGGGGTTTGCATAATCAAAGTTTGGATTGAAATACCTGTCGCCGCAAAGCAGTGTTTCGCGATATACGTCATAACAGCGCAACAGATTGGCTTTGCCTGCATTGGCATAATCATTCGGAAGTTCGCCCGATAACCGCGCCTTTGCAAACGGAGTGAAGCAGTTTGCAAGACCTTTTCGCATGAGCCGAACACAGAACTCCGTGTCCCATCCCACTCCGGACAGCGTTTCGTCAAACATGCCGAAACTGAAAAAGTTTTCGCCGCTGACTGCCATAAATGCGCCGCTGACTGCGGTTACATTGCGCTGAACGTGCAGAAAACTGCATTTTAAAAAGTCTTCAAAATCATCCTTTTCGCCGGAATAAGGGCTTTGTGCCCAGCCGTTAAGGCCGATAACGGTGCCGGCGGAAAGGATGTTTCCGCTTTCGTTCACGATTTTTCCGCCAATCGCACCTGCGCCGTGCCGAAGCGCAAGTTCGGTGAATTCGCGAAGGAATGCAGGGGAGAGAATTTCAATGTTTCCGTTTAAAAACAGCAGCAAATCCGCAGCGGCTTTGCATGCACATGCATTCAGCGTTTCGGGCAGCGGCTGTTCCGCATTGACGTGAACGATCTCTGCCGCCCTGTTCTTTTTGAGTGCCAGAAGATAGCGGCGCATTCGCTCATCCCCGCTGCCGTCATCCGCAATGATAATTCGTCTGCAATCAACCGTTGACTGCATCTCCGCCGAGTCAATGCATCGCTGAAGGTTTTCAACTCCGTCCGCACCTGCGATAACAATGCCGACGGAGGGTTCGCGTTTTCTCGGGTAACGCATACGAAGTGTACCCAAAACGCTGCCCTCAAAGCAGTATCCGTTTGTGCGGTTTTTCTTTCCCGAACCGTCGCCGGGATAAAGGGAATTGAATTCACGCTTCAGTATATCGGTGCAGGGAATTTCGCTGCCGTCGCAGTCGCGGATAACGGTCAGCCCGATCCTTGCAATGTGAATGACCTGCTTGGCAGCCGAAGCACAGTCAATGCAGTATGCCCAAAGCTCGGCCGGTGTGCTGCCGCGAAACCCGCCGACAGCCGTATGTACACGTTTGGAAACAAGCATTGGCCGCCCGATGCTGTTGAAGGAACGCAATGTGTCGCGCCCGTAGTCGGGCTTAAAAATCGGGTTTTGCCGAATGCCGTCAATCACGGAGTCCTCATCGGCAAAAACAACCTCCGCTTCGGGATTTGCATGAGTTTGCAGAACAAGCATGTGAAGCGCGTCCGGTGCGGGCAAATCTCCGGGCAGCAGCTGCAAAAAGTATGCACCGTTAAGCATCTTCTCGGCGGCTTTCAGCTGTTCGTGCGCTGTGCCGTTAAAAAGCACAAGCCTGAATTTCGGAATGCCTTCATAATCCGTAAGCCCTGCCTGCGCAAGCTCCGAAACCACGCAAACTTCAAAATTTGCATAGGTTTGTTTGCCGAGCGCTTCGAGCGTTGAGCGAACGGCCGCACGGCTTGCTCCCGAACAGGCAATTGCGACGGAAACGAGCGGTGCAGGGTTCAGCGGTTTTTCACGTTGCAAGTCCAACTCCGCTTGTGCAGGCAGGTTTTCATGCAGATAGTCGGCATAGTCGGAAAATTTATGCTGATTACATACCCGCTTCGGAAGTGCGTTGAATGCCCCCGCAATAATGTCTGCCGCGGCAGTGATTATTCCTGAAGTGTTTGTTTCTGTCATTTCGGATTCCTCCTGCATCATGCGGTATTTCTGTACCTTGTTTTTTACCGCGTTTGAGCGGTTCGGCGGCTGTTCCGCCGCCTGCTGCATGATAGTATCTGCGGATTCTGCAATTTTGATTCCGAAACGGACTCAAGGAGGACTGCGGTTTATACCTGCGGCAAACAGCTTTTAACCGATAAACGGTGCATTCCACAGTTTCGCGATGTTGCAAAATCCGCTATATTGGTTTATAATTATTTTGTGTTCGCTGATTAATTCGGGAGGTGTCGGCAATGGAACAATATAATGCAAAATTTGCGGAGGTCTATGACATTTTCATGGACAATACGGATTATGATGCATGGGCGAATTATATAATATCGCTGCTGCCGACCGACTTTCCGAAAGGAGCGAGAATTTTTGAGTGCGGCTGCGGAACAGGCGCATTGACTCTTCGGCTCAACAAAGCCGGGTACGATGTCACCGGTTCGGATATTTCAAGGGACATGCTCGAAGTTGCCGCTGAAAAATCCCGCCGGTTCGGGCAAAAAACAAAATTTATATGCATGGATATGCGCCGCATTGAATTGCATCGTCCCGTTGACTGCATCATTGCGGCATGTGACTGCGTGAATTACCTTACAAGCCGCGAGGATGTTGAAAAATTCCTTCTGACGGCATTCAACGGGCTCAGGCCGGGCGGCATTTTGCTGTTTGATGTTTCGTCAAGATATAAATTGCAGCACATTCTCGGGCAAAACGGCTATTGCGACAGCAGAACGGACGTTGCATACTTCTGGCAAAACTGCTATGATGCGGAGAGCAAGCTTGTGGAAATGGAGCTGGAGTTTTTTGTGAAGTCGGCAAACGACGCGCACGGCGAACCGCTCTATTCCAGATTTTCCGAAAAGCATATTCAACGTGCTCATTCCGAAAGGGAGCTTGTTTCGTGGCTTAAAAATATCGGCTTTGAAAATATTGGGGTTTTTTCGGCATTCACAACGGAACCGCCGCGTGATGAAAGCGAACGGCTGCAATTCACGGCAAGAAAGCCCGGCAGAGTCGGCAAATAACCTTTGCGGCATGCTCAAAGGACCTTTAGCGAAAGGAAAACATTATGAATAACGAAATTGAAAATAAGATGACCGAAAGCGATGCTTCCTCCGACTGCATCGAAAACACATGCGCTGAACGCGACAATATCATTCGCGGTCTGCTTTTTAACCGCACAGTGAACGTGATCGCCGTTTCGGGACGCGAAATAGTTGAAACCGCAAGAGAAATTCACGGAACAAGCCGTGTTTGCACCGCTGCTCTCGGAAGAATGCTGCTCGCCGTTTCCATGATGAGTGCACAGCTGAAAAGCGAAACGGACAGCATAACGGCGACAATTGCGGGCGGAGGGCCTGCGGGCAACATAACGGTTGTCGGGCATATGGGCGGAATCGTTAAGGGGTGCATCACCAATCCGGAGGTTGAACTGCCGCTTAACGAGTTCGGAAAGCTGGATGTTTCGGGTGCTGTCGGCGGCAGCGGTGAGCTGCGCGTTATTCGCGATTTGTCGCTGCGGGAGCCGTATGTCGGCAGGTGCGAGCTTATTGACGGCGAAATTGCAGATGATTTCGCAAACTATTTTTACACAAGCGAACAGCAGCCGTCGCTGGTTTATCTCGGCGTAAGGGTTGAGCCGCAGCAGGGGACCGTGCGCTCCGCTGCCGGGCTGATTATTGCACCGCTGCCCGATTGTCCGGAGAGCGATATTATTCGGCTTGAACAGCTGACGGGCAAAATTGCAAAGCTGTCACAGCATATGGATGACGGAGAGACCCTCGAAAGTGCGCTTAACGCCCTTTTCGAAGGCATGGAGTTTGAAATTACCGACACTCTCTGCCCTGCATACCGCTGCGATTGCAGCAGGGAAAGGCTTGAGCGCGTCATTATGTCGCTCGGCGAAAACGAACTGAAAGACATTATTGAAAACGACGGCAAGGCGGAGCTTGTGTGTTCTTTCTGCCAAACGAAATACGTTTTTAACGAGGATGAACTCCGCGCTCTGCTTGAAGAGGCACAGGCGGGCGGAAACGATTCGGATGAGATTTCCGCAGATCTTGCCGAAGCGATAAACGACTGCGGAAATGAGTGATCTCAAAAACGGAATACAACCGAAATCAACAAAAATCGGAAACTCGCCGAACGGCTTGACTTTAATGAAACGGCTTCAACTCGGCGTCTGCTTAAAACCGGGTGGAGGATATGCAGCATGAGAAGCACAAAAAAGAAACCTGACAACGTTATTGATATCAGCGGCAATGTTGAGCTTGTTATGAAGCTTGCGGCGGACAAACTCGATGCGGGCGATCATATCGGCGCACTTTCGCTGATGCGGCGTGCGGAAACAATTGAACCCGAAAACGAGGAAGTTATGCTTGCAATCGCGGGAACATACAACGAGATGAACAGGTTCACCGAGTCGCTTGCTTATTCCTCGTGCGTCCTGAATTCCGGTCATGAATATGTTCAGGATGCTTTCATGATCGCGGGCTACAGCTACCTTGGTCTCGGTGAATATGTTGCGGCGCGCAAAGCGTACAGGCAGTTCCTGATAAACGTTCCGGACAGCTACACTGATGAGGACTTGATTGCTGTTTACGAGGCTCTTGATATATGTGAGGCGAATTGTGCTTTGAACGAGTCAAGGGAATCCGTTCCTGCCGTTCGCGACAGCAGTGAGGTTGAGCTTGAAGAAACACTGAAACGCATTGAAGCAGAGGAGGATCGCGTGAACGGCGATATGGCATACGGACTTCTCAGCGATGCAATTGAAAAATTCCCGGATTCCTATGAACTGTTCGAAAAGTATCTTTTGAGCTGCTATGCTGTGATGCATTTTAAAAAAGGTATCAAAAAATACGAGGCCGCTCCCGAAAAATGGAAATCGAGATTAACGATTCGGTGCTATGCTGCGCTTTTGTACAGCGGAGCTCACAGGCCGCGCAAAGCAGCCGAGTGTGCAGACAACATCCTTAAAATGAAAGGGTTGGATGAAGAAGAGCTGATGCGGGCATCCGCCGTGATGCTGGAGATTCAAAATGCTTCCGCCGCGATGACTCTCGTTAAAAGGGTCTATTCGGAGCACCCGTACGATCAATTGGTAATCCATAACTATGCTCTGTCAGCCTACCTCAGCGGGGATTATGCTCTTGCCAAAACTCTCTTTGAAAAACAGCTGCGAATAGATCCGAGTGACAGTGTTGCTGTTTATTATCGCAAACTGTGCATAAAAACGCAGGAGGACGGCATTCTGAGAAACGTCAGCATACCCTATGATGTTCCGAGCGGCGAACTGTTCCGCTGCATGACCGTGCTTTCGAACGAACTCGGAAATGAAGATGCGGGCAGGATGTTGACCGAAAGCGAACCGGAGCTTACCCAAGAGGAGATTGAAGAGTGCGTACGGTATTGCGCAGAAAAAACTCCTCCGCCCTTCCGTATCGGCGGATTGATGCTTTTGTACGAGCGTGACCGTCGGTCGGCGATGCATGAGCTTTACAAGATTCTTTTGGATCCGAGTTGTGACGACAGCGTTCGCAGGTTTGCAATCATGACTTTCCGCGATAAAGAGAATATGACAAGGTTCACGATTTTTGATAAGGGAAAACTCTTAACTGGTGAACTGTTCTCAACCGAAAATAAACCCGACAAAACGGATGACGAAGAAAAAGAGGATGATTGTCCGCATTTGCAGGCACCGTTCGGGCGGCTGAATGCACTCTTGCAGCAAAAGCTCTGCAATTGCAGCAAAAAAATCAGGCAGGAAGCCGAAAATATTGTTGAAGCGGCTGCGGAACTGTACAATGACTTGGGGTTGGCATTATCCAATTCGCAGGTTCCTGCATATGCAGCGGCGATTGATTATACATGCCGCTTTATGAACAGCAAAAGAGCAGTTAATGCAAAAAAACTTATAAAGGATTATGATATAACTCTGCGCAGGTTGGAAAATGCGGCGGAGAAGCTTCAAAGCGATCTTTGCGTATACGGAATGTTCGAGCCGGAAGAAATGTGCAAACTTGAAGACAGCTTTGAAGAAACATTCAAAAAGCTTCATGCAGAGGAAAAGGCAGCAGCCGAACGTAAAAAGTCCGGAAAAACCAAGCCGTCTTCCTGCAAAAACGCCGACGCCGGCTCAAACAAGGCGGATCTCGCTTCGAAAAAACGGACAAATTCGGGCAGAAAGTCTGCCGAAAAAACAAAAGATGATTCCGTGAACAAATCCGAAAGCGGGCCCGAAAACAACGGCGGCGCACCGGATGCGGAATGACAGTGCGCCGGCGGTTTACGGCAGCAACATAAACGGAGATATATGTATGACTGATACTTATTTTGCAACGTGCAAAATCGGGCTTGAGTCCGTCGTTGCGGGCGAATTGCGCGATCTTGGAATTGAGGTGCTTCGCGTCAGCGATGCAAGAGTTGATTTTGCGGGAGACCATTTTGCAATGGCGCGTGCCTGTCTTTGGCTCAGAACTGCGGAACGCGTGCTGATGAAGCTTGCTTCGTTCCGCGCCGTAACTTTTGATGAACTGTACGAGGGCGTGCGCCGCATTCGCTGGAAGGATTACCTGCTGCGCACAAGTTTTATCCATGTGAACGGCAAATCTGCAAAAAGCAGACTTTTTTCGGTTTCCGACTGTCAAAGCATTGCGAAAAAAGCGATTGTGGATTCGCTTTCGCGTGAATACGGACTTAAAATTCTGCCGGAAAACGGCAGACGCATAATAATCGAAATCGGGATTCTGCGCGATGAAGTCACCGTTGCTCTTGATTGCTGCGGCGCGGGACTGTCCCGAAGGGGATACAGAACATACAATGTGCCTGCACCGATATCGGAAACGCTCGGTGCAGCAATAGTGATGCTTTCGGGTTACAGGCAAACACGTCCGCTCATAGACCCGATGTGCGGTTCGGGCACAATGCCGATTGAAGCTGCAATGATCGCAAACAATATCGCGCCGGGAATTAATCGGGAGTTTGCGGCGGAGGACTGGCATTTTTTGCAGAACAACGCATTCGCTGCGGCGCGGGAGCAGGCGAGGGACAGTGTTCGCCGTGACACAGTGGATATATCCGGAAGGGATATAGACCCGCATTCGATTGAACTCTGTAAAAAACATGCAAAAAAAGCGGAGGTCATGCTCGATTGGCGCGTTGAACCCGTTCAAAAGCTCCGTGAAACGCGTACGGGCGGCGTGATCGTCTGCAACCCGCCGTACGGTGAACGATTGCTTGAAAAACAGAGTGCGGAAGAGCTGTATCGTCAAATGCACGGCATTTTTTCGCGGCTTGACGGCTGGAGCGTGAACATCATTGCATCACATCCGGATTTTGAACGCATATACGGCGCAAGAGCGGATAAAAGGCGCAAGCTTTCAAACGGAGGCATGACCTGCACGCTTTATCGCTATCGCCCGCATTATCTTTCCCCGAAACCGGAAAGGCCGAAGACGGACGAACCGCCAATCGACGAATGACCGGCGGCTTCGCATGGATTAATCCTCCCGCACCGGGTTTTAATACATCGAATTTCAATGCGCATTCGGAATAATTGAATCAACAGCATCAAAAAGGGAACCGTGCCGATTTGTTTCGACGGTTCCCTTTAATTTGCGTTCCGTGCGTGTAATGCATCAATCGAAATACATTGAATACACGGAGCCGTTCGAATTTCGACGCAGTAATCAGCTCAATTCAAACATGCCTGTGTACAGCTCGTAATATCGGCCCTTACGGCGGAGCAGCTCTTCATGGTCGCCGCGCTCAATGATACGGCCTTTTTCAAGCACCATAATGGCATTTGAATTGCGAACGGTGGAGAGTCGGTGTGCAATAACAAACACCGTTCTTCCTTCCATAAGGCTGTCCATGCCGCGTTCGATGAGCAGTTCGGTTCTTGTGTCGATCGAGCTTGTCGCCTCATCAAGAATAAGCACCTCGGGATTGGTAACGGCGGCTCGTGCAATTGCGATAAGCTGACGCTGACCTTGTGACAGGTTTGCGCCGTCCGAAGTGAGCATCGTATTATAACCTTCCGGCAGGTGCGAGATGAAGTAATGCGCATTTGCGATCTTTGCCGCCTGAATACATTCTTCATCCGTTGCATCCAGCTTGCCGTAACGAATGTTTTCCATAACCGTGCCGGTGAACAGGTGCGTATCCTGCAAAACCATGCCGAGTGTTCCGCGAAGGTCGCGTTTTTTGATGCGGCGAACATCGATTCCGTCATAGGTGATTTCACCCTCGTTAACATCATAGAACCTGTTGATAAGGTTGGTTATCGTCGTTTTGCCGGCACCGGTGGAGCCGACAAACGCGATCTTCTGTCCGCGCTTTGCATAGAGGGAAACATCATTCAAAACGTTCACCTTGCCGTCATAGCTGAAGGTTACGTCGTGCAGCTCAACCATGCCCGCAAGCGGAACTTCAGTCACGGAATCGTTTGCTCCCGACTCGGTTCCGTTGGGAACGCGCCAGACTTTTTCGCCGTGTGCGTTCAAGCCGAGGGCAACATCGCCGTCATCGATTTCGGGTGGAACATCCATAAGCTTAAACACGCGCTCCGCGCCCGCAAGCGCAAGCAGAACGAAATTGAACTGCTGCGAAATCTGCGATATGCGCTCCGCAAACTGCCGTATGTACTGCAAAAAAGCAATAAGCACGCTGCCGGAAGTCACAAGACCGAGAACACCGAGGGTGGTCGTTATCGAATAGAAAATATGAGACAGGTTGTTCATTATCGGCCCCATGATATTGGCATAGGTATTTGCCTTTGTTGCTGCCGAACAGAATTCAATATTCAGCACATCAAATGCCTTCATGGATTCTTCCTCATGGTTAAAGGCCTTAACAACCTTTTGACCCGCCATCATCTCTTCAATGTATCCGTTCACGGATGCAACGGCTTTTTGCTGACGGGCAAAATTCTTTCCGCTCTTTTTGCCGATGAATTTGACTGTAAAAAATACAACAAACCCCATAACAACAACGATTGCAAACAGCGAAACGGAAAGAATGAGCATCATTGCAACGATGCCGACGAGGGATATGCAGGAGATTATCAGCTGCGTGATGCTCTGGTGCAGAAGCTCGCGGATCGCGTCAATATCGTTTGTATAGTAACTCATAAGCTCGCCGTGCGTATGCGTGTCAAAATAGCTTATGGGAAGACTCTGCATCTTGTCAAACATATCCTTGCGCAGGTCACAAAGCACCGTTGCGGAGCATTTGAGCATCAGATAGTTTAAACAATAGTTGGTGAGAACACTGAGCACATACAGCCCCGCCATGCCGATAAGCAGAGCAAGGTATTTTGCCTGTGCCGCATCGGGCGTGATGCCTGCCTCTTCCAACACGGCAACAAGGGGTTTCATCATGTAGCTTGCGGCAATTGTTGCAAGGGAATAGACTGCGATCATAATAACCGCAACAGTGAACATCCAGCGGCATTTGCCGTAGTACTTTAGCAGCCTGCTCATTGTTTTGAGCGGATTTGCGGGGCGGCCGCTGCCTGCAAAACGTGCAGCGGGGTTGGCTCTTCCTCCGGGCATTTTAGGCATTAGTGACCGCCTCCTTTCCTTTTATGTCAGAGCTGCTGTTTACGCCGGAGACCGTTCCGCCTTCCTGCGGAAGTTCCTTGTTTTGAGACAGGTAAACTTCGCGGTAGATTTCGCTGCGCTGCATAAGCTCATCGTGAGTGCCGACATCTGAAATGCGTCCCTTATCCATAACGATTATCCTGTCGGAATACATTATGGAGGCTATGCGCTGGGCAATGATGAGCTTTGTTGTTCCGGGCAGACTTTCGCGGAATGCGGCGCGGATGCTTTCATCGGTGCGTGAATCGACTGCGCTTGTGGAGTCGTCAAGGATCAGGATCTTCGGATTTTTGAGCAGCGCACGGGCAATGCAAAGCCTTTGCTTCTGTCCGCCGGAAACATTCACGCCGCCCTGCCCGAGATCCGTGTCGTATCCGTCCGGGAAGCTCATAACGAAATCGTGCGCACATGCAAGGCGGCAGGCATGCTCAATCTGCTCATCCGTTGCGTCCTTGTTGCCCCAACGGAGATTGTCGCGAATCGTGCCGGAAAAAAGCATGTTCTTTTGAAGCACCATTGATACGCTTTCGCGCAGTTCATACAGTGAATAATCCTTAACATTCCTTCCGCCGACAAGCACTTCGCCCGAAAGTGCATCGTAAAAACGCGGAATGAGCTGCATCAGGGTCGATTTTCCGTCACCGGTGCCGCCCACAACGCCGATGGTCTCACCGGCGCGAATGTGCAGGTTGATATCAGAAAGCGTGAGGTTGTCACTTTTTCCGGAATAGCTGAAATCAACATGGCGGAATTCAATCTCACCGTTTTCAACTTTGAACGTGCTGCCGTTATCCGTAATGTCGGGAACTTCGTCAAGCACCTCGTTGATGCGCGTCACGGATTCGCGCGTCATGGTGAGCATCATGATGATCATTGCAACCATTGAAACGGAACCTACAACCTGATTGGTATAGGTCAACATGCTGACAAGCTCGCCCTTCGTAAGCGTTCCCGCAAACACCTGATTGCCGCCCATCAGCATCAGAATGACGGCGCAGGTCCACATAATACCCATTTGAATCGCAGGCAGGAGGGAGAAAAGCTTCTGTGCGTAAATTTGAGCCTTTTTAAGGTCATCAGCTGAAGCGGCAAATTTTTTCTTTTCATAATCTTCGCGTGCAAAAGATTTCACAACGCGTGCGGCGACAAGATTTTCCTGAACGGAAGCGTTCATCTTATCATATTTTTTTAACATGATGCGGAAACGCGGCTTGCCTATCATTCCCATTGAAATGAGTGTGCAGAACATAATGGGCAGCGCAACAAGGAAAATGACCGAAAGCTCCGCATTTACGCGCAGAGCCATAACGGCCGCAAGCACCATCATGACCGGAGCGCGCACAAATATGCGTATCATCTGCTGATAAAGATTCTGAACGTTGTTGATATCCGCCGTTGTACGCATAACGAGGGAGGGTGTTGAGAATCTGTCCGTGTTTTTGAAAGAGAAAGACAGAATCTTTTCAAAAACTTTTCGGCGCAGGTTCTTTGCAAAACCCATGCTTGCAACCGCAGCCGTACGTGCGGCAAGCATACCGAATGCAAGCGACAGCATTGCCGCAAGCACCATTATGCCGCCGAGAATAATTACAAATCGGGTTTTGTCGGCGATAAGCTCTGCCGAAAAATACTTCCGAAGGGTGAAATCAGGCGAGCCGTAAAGCCCGCCGTCAACTATTGCCGCCATAAGGAGTGGGATAAAAACTTCCATCGTAACTTCAAGAACGATGAATATCGGTGTCAGAAACGAGGGAAGCCGATATCCCTTTGCGCAGGGCAGCAGGCTGCGAAAACCGCTGTTCTTTGCGTTTTTTTCAGTGCTTGTTTTTTTTGTTTTCATAATACGTTGTTAAATGCCAAATTGACGGTGGGCAAACAATACCTCCAAACTTCCTTTAGTGATTGTATTTTAACATCATAAATAATATATTGCAAAGCCTTTCATTAAATGCCGTTCACAAAACAAAAATACTGTCCCGCGGCATTGGTGTCCCACCGGCGGGGAAATGCTTTTAAACCAAACCGACGGCATCCATAAGCAGCATCAGAAGAGGGACAAAGATGAAACAGCCGAGAGTCGTAAGGCTCATTCCGGCAGCAACGAATGATTCATCCGCATCGTTTGCCGCCGCAACAACAACGGCCTGCGTCATAACGGGCATGGCGGATTCGATAACAAGAACCCCGCTCGGCATTCCGCTCAGACCGAAAAGTTTGCAGAGCACAAGCATGATAAGCGGCGCGGCGATAAAGCGCATTCCCATGACAGCAAGCATGCAGCGGTCGGGCTTAAGGCTTTTAAACCCGTATTCATACAGTGCATATCCAATATAAAACAGCGCGAGCGGCGTTACGATATTGCCCATATAGCCGGAGAGCTTAACAACAGGCTGCGGCATTTTGACGCCGAGTGCCGCAAGCGGAAGGCAAACAGCAAGCGCAACCAGGGGTGGGGAAACGATTTTTTTAAGATTGTGCAAAAATCCGCCGTGCTTTTCACCTTCGCCGGAGCGAGAGATGAGATAATTCCCGATCGTCCAAAAAAGGGTTGTGTTGACAATGTAGAAGCACATCACGTACGGCACGGCTTCATCGCCGAAAAGCCCGGTGTTCATCGGCAGTCCGACAAAAACGGAATTCGAAAAAGCACACATTGCGATAAACCCGCCGCGCCGTTTTGCCTCGGGTTTAAGCAGCTTTGCAAAAATAAAGCCGAGCAGAAGAGTTATAATCATGCTCAGCACGGGCAAAAGGAACAGCAGTGCGGGATTTTGCAGTGCGTCAAGGTCGATTTTTCCGAACACGGTGTTCACAACAAGAGAAGGCATACCCGCTGAAATAATAAGCTTGGTCATAAGCTTTTTGTGTTCGCGGCGCAGATAGCCGAGTTTGCCGAAAAGCCAGCCCACGGCGACCATGAACATCACGATAAGCACGGCCGTAAGCGAATGGAATGTTGTTTCAAGCATTGTTTGTTACCTTGCCTTTGACAGAGTATTTGACAGAAAGTGTTTTTAATTAATGCGAAGAAAACCTGCAAACGGAGCATTCCGTGAAGCAGCGCCTCACAAAACGCTCCGTAAATCGGGTCCAATATGAATCGGTCTTCGGTTCAGCCGTTTGCAGGCTCCGAAACTCGAGCATTTAACTCAAAACGCAGGTTTTACTTGCAGATCTCCCTGCATTCGAGGTAATACCTCTTTTCATGTGCTTCGCCCATTGAGAAAGTCTTGCGGGGCAGTGCGCCGTCAAAAACAACGGTGCGGAAGAATGCGCTCTTTTCCATGGGGGGAAGCAGGAAGCCGATGTTGCCGTGCTTGCTGCCGAGGTCGTTCACAACGTCTGCACCATGGATATAGTCGATAGTCGCGCCTTCGGTTGCTTTAAGAACAACGTCAAGAGCGTTTTGAAGCGTGCCGACTTCAAGCTGTGCATTGGGTTTTGCAACAACAATAAGTCCTTTGCCGTTCTCGGTAATGACGGGAATAACGTGCGCGCCCTCGGGAGCGGCCTTCTCCGCCTTTTCCATGCAGCATTCGCAGTCATAGAAGTTGATTTCGCATTCGCCGTTGTTCTGCTCCGCAAGCTTCGCCTTCAGTGCTTCAAGGAATGCGGGAACATGAACGTTGAAAACGACCCTGTGGATGGGTTCGAAAACGATGCCGTCATCGTGAACGTTTTCAAGTTCAACAAGTGCAAAGCGTGCGGGGTGATCCGCCTGCTCTTCGGGGGTGAGGGTGGCCTTGACTTTTTCCCAATTTGCTTTTGCGGTTGCAAAGCTGTGGTTGCCGTCGCCCATTGCAAACAGCAGGGGAGGCATTTCGGTGCCGTACTTGTTGGGATCAACAAGTGCGTTCAGCGCGGAGATAACGTCCTCGATCATGCCTTCATTGTTGACGAACCAGCCCTCAATGTGTCCGCCGTTCTGCATAAGGTCGAAATCGTAGAGCTTTTCAGTGTTCTGAAGCTTTTCCGCAAGGGGTTCGATAACGGTTTTCTTTTCATCGTCGATAAGAACAAGAATATGGGGCAGCTCAAGCAGTGCGCCGTCGCGAATCTTCAGGCGGGGCGGGATGCGCTCAACGATCGTGCCCTCGGTTGCGCGGATAAGGGTCGTTGAACCCTTGGAGTAGTCATAGCACTCGAGATCCAGTGCAACAACAAGTCCGTTGCGGGTGTTGCCGCCGACGCTGCGGCGCGTGAAAACGAAACCTTCGCCAAGATTTTGAAGGATGCCGTTGTCGATATAGTCGTGCATTGCCTTGCGGATCGCGGCAATTTTTTCGGTTTCGCCGGGCTTTTCAAGATAAATCTCCGGAAGCATAAGGCGCAGGGTGGACGGAGCATCGCCGACGATCTCTTCGCACTTGTTCCAATAGTCGGGCTGGGAAGTGTACTGGTCGCACGCAACGCATGCCCATTTGGTAAGGTCAACATTCTTTGCGGGCATCAGGATTTCGGGAACCATGATACCGATATTGTTCTTGAATTTCGGGTTCATTGAAGTAATTCCTCCGTGGTTTAATGAATGCTTTGCGCATTCCGTCATTCATGCCAATTTTACAACACTTTTCCTTTTTTGGCAACGGTTTAAACGCTTTTTTTCAAATATATGCCGCGCGGCAAAACACCCCTGCTCGGCATTGCCCGGACAGGGGTGTTTTATTCGGAAAAAGGAATGAGGCTCGTTATCGGTTACGGTTAATTCCCTTTTCTTTCATTCAAACCTTATGCTCTCTGCAACGCGCTTGGAAAGGCTTGCCGAGTCCTCATACAGCCGAGAAAGCTCAATAACAACAAACACAGGGTTCTCCTCGGTGTATGCACAGGCAGCAGGGTTATCAAAGGCATGGAAACCTTCTCCGACAGTCCACATGGCAGGAGCGCATTCGTGATGAGATGAGGTATATGCGCTTATGCAGTTTGTTGAGTTATCGACTGTTGAATGGAAATTTTCAAAGTTGACAAGTTTAACATGTCCGGAAACGACAGAGCCATATACTTCATGCGTGACGTTTTCGGCATGATTGTTCGGGTCGTATGTGCCGTATCCGGCCGCACCGGCAAGATTTCCGTTTTCATCATAGAGCAGCTTGCGCCCGAGCAAATAGAAACCGAGATCGGAATAAGACGAATCGGTGTACACACCTTCGTCACTTCTGACCGTCCAGCCT